>Ga0228711_1002324_pt1 | contig 29139 bp, 9 predicted proteins | sample MedpolnodulmetaG_2_FD_177996 | JGI IMG/M metagenome (GOLD analysis project Ga0228711, IMG submission 177996) | Root nodule microbial communities from Medicago polymorpha collected in Santa Monica, California, United States - brown nodules | ecosystem: Host-associated > Plants > Roots > Nodule... | reverse complement strand
CATAACACACTCTCTTTCACAAAATCTCAATAAAGACTCTTATTTATTTTACTTTATTTTTTAAGAGAGAGAGAGAGAGAGAGAGAGGAAGAGAGAGAGAGAGAGGGAGAGAGAGAGAGAGGAAGAAAAGAGAGAGTAAGAGAGAAGGGAGGAGAGAGAGGGAGAGAGAGTAAAATCTTAAAAGAAAAAACAATCCTAAGAAATCTCATGTTTTCATGAAAGACTTTTTCATGCTAAAATTTCACTAGACAATCCCACAAAATCTAATTTATTAAACAATCCTTCCAAATTAGAATGATTTTGAATACCACTAGACTTTTTTTAAATGATTAAGAGTCTTGATTGAATACCACAAGACTTTTTTTAAATGTCAAAGAATCTTGATTGAATAACACAAGACTTTTTTTAAATTGAAAAGAGTCTTGATTGAATACCACAAGACTTTTTCATGATAAAAAAGTCTTTTAAAATCCCTTAGAATCATGATCCAATACACCTTCTCCATTTTAATTCAGTGAAAAACATATCGGGAATGAACACGACAAAACATTGTTACGGACGTGGCAAACGGTAAAGAGAAAACTCGGTATGCGGCTCAAGCCCAACAAATTAGAATGGTCAATTCCCGCTGTCCACTTATGAGATCCATATAAATTAGCCCACCAAAATTGTTACGGGGGATCAAATTTAAGACCATGAGAGGAGCATGCTCTCTAGTCACAAGTCAAACCAAACAGGTTAAAAAAAACAAATTCATTTGTGGTTAAGTTGGTTTCTTGAAGAAACAAATCCATTACAAAATTATGAAATTATGAAGAAACAATGAGAAATTAATTTTTTAGAACACACTATATTACCGTAAAATCCATTACAAAAATAGAAAGTAAGCTATTATACCGTAGAAAAAAATATAAATAATTTTGTGAGACTTCTAACTGACACTTTCCTAAGACGAACCGAATTGTAAAGTTTCATAACCCAATTGAACTCTAATTGATAGTAGTTCCTTTCAAAATGATAATAGTTAAGCTCTACATCATGAAACAATTACTGTTTATCAAGACTTCTTGATGTCTTCAATGATTTTAGTTCATCTATTAATTGCATCAAGTTGTTGTAAGAGGATCCATCCTCATCTATACTCTTCTTTGCAGCATCACCAAGTTTCTTTGCTCTCATCCTCATTTCTTTGCTTTCTTTGCCACTTCCCATCAAAATCTCAACAGCCTTTACAATCTCTTCCCTTCTAATCACTGCATCATCTCCCTCATTCGACCAAAATTTGTTCACTTTTGATCCAACTGAAACTCCAATCTTCAAAACATCAACAAGCAACTTCTCATTGTAAAATTGCTCAGCAAACATTGGCCATGCAATCATGGGCAAACCAACACTAAGGCTTTCAAGAATTGAGTTCCAACCACAATGAGTCACTATCCCTCCTGTTGCAGGGTGGTCTAATATGAGAAGCTGTGGTGCCCAATTCCATATGATATATCCCTTTTTGTTTTCTTTCATCCTTTGCTCAAAATCATCAAGAAACCCGTCTTCGTCTCCTTCTCCATCTTTTTTCCTAACAACCCAAATGAAATTATGACCTGAATTTTCAAGACCATGACCTATTTCTACAATCTGAGAATGAGAGAGTCTCGTCAAGCTTCCAAAACTTAGATACAACACAGAATCATTCGGCTTTGAATTAAGCCAATTAATCAATTCCGACTCTACAACAACGTCTTCATTCTGCTCCCTTTTAACCCATGCTGAAACTGGTCCCACACTCCATGCTTTGATCCCCATTGTGCTCTTGTAAAGATTCGCATAATCACCTTCAAGTTCGTGAAAGCTATTGCATAGAGTTCCATAGCTTCTTCCCTCCGACTCATATACAGCATCAAAGAAATCTGAGAATTCACTCTTTTCCCTCACATATTCTTGTAATTGTAGAGAAGTAATCTCAATGCTATGTGGAAGACCAGGAATTGAAAATTTTTGGGAATCAGAAACTAAATTCTCATGAGGCTTTTGCTTCTTGATAAAGTGAGCTGCACAACTTGAGAAGTAGCTTGAGCTGTAATAGTAAAGCCTTGGAATGCCGAGTTTTGCAGCTGATTCTACTGTCCAAGGATATAACATATCTGAGACTATACAATCTGGTTGGAGATCATGGAACAAAATCTCAATTTGATCTTGGATCTTCGCAATTCCAAGCATGATTTTACCAAGCATTTCACGAGAAGTGGCATCTTTGATGTTTTCAACACCATCTGGGAGACCAACTTGGGCTGCAGGGAATTGAATCACACAAGTTTTGATGGAATATCCAGAAAACAAGTCGTTGTCGATAGCTTTCTTGAATAACAAGGCATTGGCATGTGTAGTGATGATGGTAACATTAACACCATGCTTTGCAAATAGTCTTGCAGTGTCAATCATAGGGTTCATATGACCAGGAGTTAGATGTGGTAGAAAAGTAACATTGAGTTGTTGGTGTTGAGTTTCCATGTTTATGACAAATTGAGATGAGAAATATTACTCAACTTTTCTGTGCAAACACAATTTGAGGCTCTACCTTTTAATCTTTCTCACGCATCTTTCTCATGCATTTTGAACAAGTATAGATGATTCTTTTTTTGTCTTTTATTTGCATTATAAGATCATTGGAATAAGTTTATAGGTCATTTGTCTCCTCTAATTGTTCTTTTCCTTTTGTATTTGCTGGTTGGCATATCCTAAGTTGAAACAGTTAAACATAAAAGTATGTCTATGACTGAACCAGACATAGACATAGATTTTAGTTTTACTATTTCAAAATTTATTATGCATTTTATGATAACTTTAACCAAAATTGATATTGTCAAAATTGAAACAGACATAGACATATGTTTAGTTTTAGTATTTCAACATAGAATATGCTACTCAAACCTTAATAAACTAATGTTAATGTTCTAATATATCAACACAAAAAAGAAAAGAACGAAGTGGAGACAATTCCAAGGACGGCTAGCCGAAGATGCTTGAGGTGCTAGCTCATTCATAAGAGCATAGCCTTACAACCTCAAGGTATGAAGCTCAAATTCAATCGGAAACGTTTGTAAAATGGTGTGGCACTTTAATTAATAAAAAATTCCCCCTTCTCCAACATTTTAAAAAAAACGATGGCTAAAAGATAAATTACATATAAACTAGTGGAATTTGGTTGGTTTAGTGTGGAAAATGTTGTTAATATTGGTATTTTCACTTTGTTTTTCTTTCAAGCATATTCTGAAGAGCAAAACTTCATTTATCTTTTTATCTTAAGATAAACAACAAAAGTAGAAAGGCAATGTTACTACCATAGAGTTAATGTATTATGTTAGTGGATGGAATTGAACCTATAAGCTCCTCCTAATCACTTCAACCCTTGAGATTTAGAGTGTTTACAGGTCTCAATCCACAAAGCTTCCTTCATTGGATCACCAACCTTGCAGTAATGTTTCTTCTTACTTGAAAATTAATGTATCGATCTAACACTGACTGCAGTGTCTAAGGGTGGGAGTGTGATGGAACTGTCATTTTGGTTCTCCCATTTTCTTGAGGAGATAACTGACTAAAGCTCTACCATGGTTTTAAATTTTGAGGCCGAAATGTGAAGGGTATTGAGTTCTCTGCAATGACATCACAACTACAGTTTCGATCACATATTCCGGCCATATGAATACCAATTATATATTTGAGCAACAGACAGTAAAATGTTCTTGGGCAAATTATGCATCAAGAAGTTAGGTAGTGAGTAGTTTTTCCCCCATTAAATGCCTATATGAATATCAGATTTCTACATGAGAATTATTCGCATCAAAAGTACTTATATGTTATTCATCATGTTACAAAAGCAAAAAGCTTCATAAAATCACACCATTGGCAAGTCCTAGAGCAATAACATTAATTTACTGTCCTGAATTAATCCTCAAATTCAATTCTCTATCTTGATTTTTTCAAGTTCTCTATCAATCTTCAATGATTTTAGCCCATCAATCAACTGAATCAAGTTGTTGTAAGAATCTCCACCTTCCTCTATAGTCTTCTTGGCAGCATCACCAAGCTTCTTTGCTCTCATCCTCATCGCTTTTCCCTCTTGACCACTTCCCATCAATATCTCAACAGCCTTCACTATCTCCTCCCTTTTCACCACTACCTCTTCACCAATGCTAAGCCAAAACTGGTTCACTTTTGATCCAACCGCGACTCCGATCTTCAAAACATCAACAATCAGCTTCTCATTGTAAAATTGTTCAGCAAACATTGGCCATGTTATCATTGGCAAACCAGAATTCAAGCTTTCAAGAATTGAGTTCCAACCACAGTGAGTCACAATTCCTCCTGTTGCAGGGTGATCCAGTATCAGAATCTGTGGGGCCCAGTTCCATATGATATAGCCCTTCTTGCTTTCTTTCATCCTTTTCTCAAAATCTAGCAGAAAACCTTCTTCATCATCATCTTTATCCTTTTCTCTAACAACCCAAATGAAATTATGACCTGAATTTTCAAGACCATGAGCTATTTCAACAATCTGTTCATGAGAAAGCCTAGTAAGGCTTCCAAAACTTACATACAACACAGACTCATTTTCCTTAGAATTAAGCCAATTTACCAAATCTTGATCTTTTCCAATGTTCTCTTTTGTGTATCCTTTATCATCGTCTTTGTTAATCCATGCTGAAACTGGTCCTATACTCCATGATTTGATCCCTATTGTAGTTTTACCAAGTTTCTCATATTCACTTTCTAGTTCATGAAAACTATTATATAGTGTTCCATAGCTTCTTTTCTCTGATTCAAACATTGCACCAAAAGCACCTGTTGCTGAAGTCTTAACCCTAATCCAATCAGCTAGCTGCAAAGGTGTCATCTCAATGGTATGAGGCAAACAAGGAACAGTAAATTTCTGTGTATCAGAAACTAGATTATCATGAGGTCTACACTTTCTGACAAAATGACTTGCACAATTAGAGAAGTAGCTTGAACTGTAAAAGTAAATCCTTGGAATGTTTAGTTTTGCAGCTGATTCAACTGTCCAAGGATAAGTCATATCAGTTATTATACAATCTGGTTGAAGATCTTGAAACAGAATTTCAATTTGATCTTGAAGCATCATTATTCCTTGAGAAATTTTACCAAGAATTTCTCTGGTAGTTCCATCTTTGATGTTTTCAACACCATCAGGGAGACCAACTTGAGCTGAAGGGAACTGAATAAGCTGAGTTTTGATGGAGTATCCTGAATTGAAGTCACTGTCTATGGATTTTTGGAATGTTGAAGCATTAGCATGCGTAGTGATTATGGTAACATTAACACCATGCTTTGCAAATAGTCTTGCTGTGTCTATCATTGGAATCATATGGCCAGGAGTTGGAAATGGAAGAAAAGTTACATTCAGTTGGTTTTGAAGTTGTTGAGACTCCATTGCTTTTGAAATCTATGAAGAGGAGAAACTGTGTTTCTGAGACATACAGATAAAGAGAATGGTTTTCAAACATATATCAAAGAATTTTATTTAGTGCAGAAGAAATTCATGAACTAGACAGAAGAAATCTATGTGATAGGCCGAAATAAACAGAAGAAATTCACAAGAAGCAAAAGAGTATATATAGAAAGTAGAATCATACCTTGTTTAATAAAACTCCTAGAAAACAATCAATCTTATCCTATACTCATTAAGCCTGTGAAAATGTGTCAATTGGAGTCCCTTGTGAAAAATCTTTCATGAGCTGGTAATTGATGTCAAAAGAAGAATTCTAGAAACTTAGCAATATTCAATATTTAACTGTGTGCTGGCCTATATTATTATAATATTGTAAAGTCTATACTTAATAATTTAATCTACCATAAAAACAAACAAGGCCTGCACAAAGTTAGATGCTGTATTATATTTGAAATTTTTTAATTATGATACTATGAATTATCGGCCAACTTTACTAATGACTAATTTTAGTGATAACATGCAAAATATATTGTTTAAATAGTTTGTTTTCAATTTTAGAACCTAGCTAACGCAGTATAATAGACTTTCCAGAATTATTGTTTTAGGCAATTTCAATTTCAGTTTTATATATTAATATAAACCATTATTTACATTTAATTACGAGGCAAGCGGACAAGAAGCTGAGTTAGCGTTACTATGGCAATTCCCTTTATTTGAAGTTGTTGCTACATAATTTATTTTTGCTGCGCCTACTTTTATTTCAATAGTAAACTGTGAATCAAATTGCTTACTGGAGCCGTAATTGATATTGCTGCTTGGCTTTTATATTGAGTTCCCACGGTCAACAAGTACCACCGTGCCTTTTAAATTGAATAACCATTGTTAGAAAGTACCACGATGCCGTGCCCTTGTGAAAGGAAATAAGTGTTTTTGCTTAGAAAAGAAGCGCACAGACGGGCACGGCACTATCCGTCTTTCCGTTTGTTGATAATAAAAAAAGTGACAATTAGTCAATTCCAAAAAGAGAACATCATTTCTTGCGTTGTGAAGAAAACTAGGCATGTGCCTAAGGCTTCAAAATTTTGTTTACCTATTATATTTAGAACCATTAAAGCCTTTGACCCAGAGTTTTAAAAATCTAATTGATGATCGACTCAATAAAATAAAGATATTAGATTATTGATCGAACCATTGGATAACCGGTTGAACCGTATGACTGGATTAAAGACTCATTGTCGTAAGTTAGATAAAACAGACGACTCTGGTTTTTTTTTTAAAAAAAATCCTTAAATTTAGCTACATATATTTTTGATAAGATGTAATACATATTTAAATAAATATTAAAAAATGTTTCATCAACACAAATAAAGTGCACTAAAAACAATAGTTGCTTTTAGAAGTGAGTTAAAAATATAGTTGTAATAGGAGAACCGATACCAATTAAATTATGTTTTTTATACCTTACTCTTTGATGAATTGAGAGTAATTAACCCCAATTAAAGAAAAATATTATATTCCTGTGAGCTTAACTCAGTTGGTAGGGATATTGCATATTATATGCAGAGCTGAAGTTCGAACCCCGGACCCTCCACTTCTCCACAATTTAATTGTGTGAGCTCTAGCCACTAGACTACTTGACCAAAAAAAAATAAAAAAAAAATCATTTTCTTCATTTTTATTCTTAATATCAGTTGTCCTTTTCATCATAAGAACATCAAATTTCTTAATCTCTTGCAGACAATATGTGATCTCTATCCCATTGGTTCTATAATCGAATCTTACTTGTCATTAGGTGTAAATTACCCTAAACTCATCAAGGGATAATGTAGGCCTGATCAAAATAATTTTTTCTCACAATCAGTTGTCATTTTCATCTCAAGAACATCAAACTTTTTCATTCAACATATGATCTTCATCTTGTCTGTTTCAGAATCGAATTTTACTTCTCATTAAAAATAAATTAACCTCAATTCATCAAAGGAGAAAATAGGCCTCACCGATTAATTAACGGACTCTATTTTTATTACTATTAAAGAGACTTTATGCAAAACAAAACGGAAAAGACACCTTCTTTCTTTAAGAAGGGAAAAAAAAACAGAAAACACACTTTCTGTATAGAGAAGGAAAAAAAACGCTCTCATCATTATTATTCATCGATTTGTGTCTTTTTTGATTTGCTTTGCATACCTTTTAATGGAAAAAAGAAAAAAGATTAAATATGTTTTAGTCTTACATTTTGTGCCTCTTTGAAGAATAGTCCTTCCATTTTATTAAATATTGTTAAAATCCTCAAATTTTATCTATGTTGTCCCTACTGTTAATTCTCTAACGGAATGTTATGTAGCAGTTAGTGGATCCCAATTATTTTAAGGTTAAATATGTTTTTGGTTCCTAGATTTTGTTGGACTTTGAAAAATAGTCCTTACATTTCAACAGATGTTTTTAATAACGGAGATAAAGTGTGATGATTTAGAAAACATTTGATAAAATGTAAGGACTATTCTTTAAATCTACAGAAGTAACATATTTAACCTTAAAAAAAAATTGCCCCCTTAATTATTATCGGTTCCCTATGTTCAAATCAAAACGCACGCTATTTCACTACTTTATTTTGGTATTATCATATGATGATTGATTGATAAACAGGGTATGAAGAAAAATTGGAAAACAAAGTAAAGAAAAACCACAAAAAGACAAAACCAGGTTTCGTTTTTCTCATTTAATTTTTTTATTTATGATCTATTTACTGGTTTAATAAAAAAAAAAAATTGTATGTTTTTGTGTTTACTGTGAAACGTTGTTATTTTGCTTTAATATGAACTCGAAAATTTGAATCAAAAAGTTCGAAACTAAGAAAAAGAAAAGAGGTGTTGATACTTTAATTGAATCACAAAGGGGGGCTATAGATAAAGTTATCAAAACAAACCAAAAAAGTTAATTTGGAATTTTGGATGATTGTTCCTCGAATGAACAAGCTAACAATGTAAAAACTAACAAAATAGACATAGGTTCCTCTCAAAAAACAATACAGACATTGATGAAAATGACAATAGAGATTTATTAATAGAAGTAAACAATGTAGACGAAGTTAACAACTCAGACAATGATATTATTTTTTTGAAAGGACAACTTAGACAATAATAAAAATGAGAGCATAGAAGCATCAAGGCATATGATCATATCACTTTGATACGATTCAGAAATTTTGTTAAAACTTTGATACGATTCAATCGACCCTTCTTCCCATATTATTGGTGTGATTGATACGTATCGATGTTCTTTGATTGGTATCAATTTTCATCTGGGATTTCATTATATGATTCAAATTCATTCCTTTGGAGGTTTGAATCGATTCAATCTTCATCTAGAAATTTCTTGAATCGTATCAATATTCTTGTGAATTGTATCAATATTCATGTTTCCAGAATTTCATTTTTACACTATTGAATCGTATCAAGTTTTCACTGAATTGATTCGAACTTGTTATTTTTTACTAAAATTAGCTAATTTCACTCCAACCTATATATATAGTCATGTTCACACATTATTTACTCATTGAAACAATTTGCAAATAGACTCTGGGGCTTTCTGGGGGATACTTCTCAACCACACAAAGATTCAAAAGGATCAGAGCTTCGGACATAGCAAAGACGAATTCTCAGCCAAACATACCTTGTGCTTTAGAGGGTGATGACAATGTGTCAAGTGGAGTCTCGTAGGAAAAATGTAGCTTGAGCTAGTTACTGATGTCAAATGGAGAATTCAAGAAAATCTGATTATGATTCGATTTCTTACTATGTGATAGTCTATATCATAAGGGAAATGTTAACGACTCAGGTACTCTTCAAAAAACTTATATGATAAACTTTTATGAAAATTTATATATTTAATGTATTGAAAATTGTAATAGAATTTTAAAGAAATATTTTTTAATTTGAGATGTTTAACGAATGTTCTATAAACATTCGTGAGCAAGATCCATATTATAATATTGTAAGCATAAACTTCATTATAATTTAACCGACCAAACAAGGCCTTCACACAGTTAAATATTGAATCATATTTGACTTTAAGCAAAAATAGCATTTTGTGTCAGTATTTGTTTTTTTTAAAGAATTTTGTGTCGGTATTTTATTCTTGTTTTCATCACCTACTTTGGCATGTAATGAATCGACAATGTTTTTCTTTTGCTTTGTAGTTTAGGGCTATTTTAAGTAAAGGACTTTTGACAAGTGGCCTACATGCATGATGCCATAGTAATAACAAAAACTATAACTAAAAGAGCTTACAAAAATATCAACAATAAATTGTTGCAATAGTACGAGATTTGAGATAATTAAGTAAGTCCATTGAGCTTGTCACCTTATAGAGGATTGGTATGCAGCTTTCGCTACTATTCGGCAGCTAGTTGCAACAACGCTTCAACAAATTCAGTTCGTAATGATCAGATGACGACAACAACATCGGTAAGACAAAGTGGTTCAGGTATTTTGCTACAACGAGTGATATGTCTTCGGTCAAGTCGCAGCGGCCACAACAAGGCTGTCTGAAATGTAATGTCAATGCTTCGTTTTCGGATCCGTTAAACAGAACAGGTATTAGCATATGTATCCGTGATGACGAAGGTACCTTTGTGCTGGCTAAAACTGTATCTATCTCTCCCATGTGTTCTATTGCCGTAGAAGAAGCTCTAAGCTTATTCCACGCCTTACAATGGCTAAGTGACATGCAATTTGACAACGTCGATTTCGCCTTGGATTCAAAGATTACAACATATGCCTTTAACCAACGTTGAATTGATGTTACATAATTTGGCCAGGTGATTTCAGCATGCCAGAGTCTCTTCAACACACACTTCTCAAACTCTAAGGTCGAGTTTAACATGAGACAAACAAATGAGGTTGTTCATACCCTTGCTGATGTTGTCACATTATCAGCTAGTCCCAATATTTATTATCGTGTACCTCATTGTATAAACTCTCTTATAATTATTGAAATGTTATAAACATACTCTTTTCCTTTCAAAAGAGTGAGTGGTAATCCCTAAAAAAAAAAAAGTAAGTGGTAATGAATTGGATTTCTGACTCTTGTGTTTGAAAAATAAAATAATTGATTGGGAGAGAACATTCATCTTATATGTCCCATAATTAATTATTTTTTAACAACCGTGAAAACTTTGTATTATGTAATGGTAATATTAAAACGACAACTATTTAATATGGGTAGATAAAAAATTTTAACACCTCAAAAGTTATGAATTTTACCAATTATTTTTTTAAAAAAATTCTTATAACAAGGATTGGTGAGAGCGAATAGAGAGTAGTTAATAAAATCCATTATTAACTTTTGTAAAAAAAAATCCATTATTAACTCAATGCATCAAATTCAACCATCCATTATTTATTTATGTTTGCAATTAGCTATTTGCTAGGAATTCACGTTCTTAAGTTGAATAAGTGAGATGTTTGGGGTTTAAACTTTGACCACTGTATATATTATTATGCAATGTTTTTACTAACTGAATTAAACTCATGAGGCACAATCCATTATTTATTACTACTATCATTTACCATCCATCTTTTGTTTTTGAGGTTGTAACTAGATTTTGAAGGGTGTGAATATAAAAATCTCATTTACTAGAAAGGGTTTATTGGTTCACATTTTTAAACTTATGTTGAATTTCTGCGGACTAAATGAGCGATGGTCCTTTATTCTTCCATACTAGCCTAATTTTGCTTGATATATGTCGAACCTATCCCCACCTCAAAACCATGGTTCAAAAGTAGGGGTGACAATTAGATTCATTGAATCTATATCCATCCGGTCCATTCACTATAAAATTTATCCGATCTATTCATCAAACAATTTATTTTTAATGGATTGAATTCAATCTATCTATTAAAAAATATGGATGGATCTAATCCATCCAACTTATTATAAAGATCCAATGGATCATTTTTTATTGTTTTTTTTAATCCAATAAACAAAATCACTTTTTTTTAAAAAAATAATTAAAAGTTGAATAGCTTATTTCTTCAAAACAACTTATTACGATCTCTTTTTAAAAAACAACTTATTCAAAACAGCTTAATTTATGCAAAACAACTTATTACGTTCTATTTTTAAAAAACAGCTTATTACTATCACTTTTTTAAAAAACAGCTTATTCAAAACTGTTTATCTTATGAAAAATGACTTATTACGATCTATTTTTAAAAAAATAACTTATTCAAAACAACATAATTTATGCAAAATAGTTTATTACAATCTCTTTTTAAAAAACAGCTTATTCAAATCAGCTTATCTTATGCAAAACAGCTTATTACAATATCTTTTTAAAAAAAACAGCTTATTCAAAACAGTTTATCTTATGAAAAACGACTTATTACGATCTCTTTTTAAAAAACAACTTATTCAAAATAGTTTATCTTATGCAAATCAACTTATTACGATCACTTTTTAAAAACAGTTTATTCAAAACAACTTATCTTATGAATAAAGACTTATTACAATCTTTTTTTTTTTTTAAAAAAAAACAATTTTTTCAAAACAGCTTAATTTATTTAAAACAGCTTAATACGATCTCTTTTTAAAAAAACAGCTTATTCAAAACAACTTATCTTATGAAAAACGACTTATTACGATCTATTTTTTTTATAAAAAAAAAAACTTATTCAAAACAGCTTAATTTATGCAAAACAGCTTAATACGATCTCTTTTAAAAAACAACTTATTCTTTAAAAGCTGTTTTGAATAAGTTATTCTTTTTTTTAAAAAATACATCGTAATAAGTTTGTACACTCCACCTCAATCTCAATGCTTTGGCAAGGATCCGATCTGATCCACTGCTATATCGTCTTTCCTGCAAGCTGCAATTAAAACATCACCATTCTAATTATGGATGATAAAATGATGCAAGCTGAGCAGTGGTCCATTTTATAGACCTTTACAAAGATACAAATATCTTAGTATTTTGAACTTACGGTCTAACTCAATTCTATAGAACATTTTGTAAGGTGAAAATTGTCCAAACTTTATAAACACAATGAATCTGCTATAGACTGCAATGGAAGTAGCTCAAAATCTAATAGGTGTGGACTGCAATTCAGGCAAATTTTCCAACAAAATGTATAAAGAGGCTTTATCATATGTTAATTTGTGTTATTCTCATATATTGGATTGTGAATGAGTTGACCTCAGCATGTTGCACTAGAACTCTAACACAACACTATTCTAAATGTATTGCAGAAACCATGCCTCTTTTTTGTGATGCAGCTTCTTAAAATTATTACAGCCTCTATTGAGTACCACTCTTAGTTCCTTGTTTCTTGATTTATTTAGAGAATTGTTCTAAAGATCATATGGGCATACGGTCATCCCATTCCCAGGATATAGCTGCTTATAGTTATGGAACCTTTGTTACCTCAATTTTGAAACCTTTGTCATCAACATATACTTTACTTCACCCAGAGTTATATGGAACACTAAAATATTTGTAGTGATGACTTAATACATATTGCTATAAGGCAAACCAAAGTAGACAACAAAATTTAATTCATCGATTGTACACTTGATGTTGTTTCATCATATTCAAAGCCTTGATCAGCTATTCCTTCATTTCAATTATCTAATCTTCTTTATTACCGAGTGCTTTCGATTTCTTCAATGATTTCAGCTCATCAATCAACTGAATCAAGTTGTTGTAAGAGTGTCCACCTTCCTCTATAGTCCTCTTGGCAGCATCACCAAGTTTCTTTGCTCTCATCCTCATTTCTTTGCTCTCTTGTCCACTTCCCATCAAAATCTCAACAGCCTTTGCAATCTCTTCCCTTCTCACCATTGCCTCTACACAGATGCTATCCCATGACTTGTTTTCTTTTGCTCCAACAGGTACCCCTATCTTCAAAACATCAACAACCAACTTCTCATTGTAAAATTGCTCAGCAAACATTGGCCACGCAATCATTGGCAAACCAGCATTCAAGCTTTCAAGAATCGAGTTCCAACCACAGTGAGTCACAATCCCACCTGTTGCAGGGTGATCCAATATCTGAAGCTGTGGTGCCCAGTTCCATATGATAAAGCCCTTTTTACTTTCTTTCATTCGTTCCTCAAAATCTTGTAGGAAATTGTTTTCACTTTCATCTATATCATTTTTCCTTACAACCCAGATAAAATTATGACCGGAATTTTCAAGCCCATGTGCAATTTCTACAAGCTGAGCATGAGTTAGCCTAGTTAAACTTCCAAAACTTACATAAAGTACGGACTCATTTTGCTTTGAGTTATGCCAATTTAGCCACTCTGCCTCTTTTCCATTCACCCCCATATGTCCCATGTCACCCTTCTTTTCATCATCCTTTTTAGCCCAAGCTGAAACTGGTCCTACACTCCAAGATTTGATCCCCCTTGTAGTTTTACTAAGCTTCTCATAATCACTTTCCAGTTCATGAAAACTATTGTATAGTGTGCCATAGCTTTTCTCCTCTGATTCATAAATTGGTTCAAAATAGGCTGTGGCAGGATTCTTTTCCCTTAACCAATCAGGAATCTGAAGAGGGGTCATTTCAATGGTATGAGGTAAACCAGGAATAGTAAATTTCTGTGTATCAGAAGCTAAATTATCATGAGGTCTATACTTCATGATCAAATGAAAGGCACAGCTAGAGAAGTAGCTTGAGCTATAAAAGTGAATCCTTGGAATGTTTAGTTTTGCAGCTGCTTCCACAGTCCAACGATACATCATATCAGTGACTATACAATCTGGTTGAAGTTCTTTAAACAAAACCTCAATCGGATCTCGAAGCATCGATATTCCAAGGTTGATTTTACCAAGAATTTCTGAGGAAGTTCCATCTTTGAGATTTTCAACACCATCTGGAAGACCAACTTGAGCTGAAGGGAACTGAATAAGATGAGTTTTGATAGGGTATCCTGAACTGATGTCACTGTCTATGGTTTTTTGGAAGGTTAAAGCATTGGCATGTGTAGTAATGATGGTAACATTAACACCATGTTTGGCAAATAATCTTGCTGTGTCTATCATGGGAATCATATGGCCAGGAGATGGGAATGGAAGAAAAGTTACATGAAGTTGAGATGTCATTGTTGCTTTTGAAATAATTGAGGTGGAAGTGTGTTTCTGTTACTTGAAGAGTTGATATTTAAGGGTAGTTTCTGTGGCTGGAATTAATTGTTTTTCAAAGTGGGAACATGCCACCTCTTCGTCCCATAATATATTCAAAAGCAAAAGAAAAAGGTGATAAGCCTAGGTTATTACTTTGTTTGTACCAACACACATGTTTCCATTCCTTCTTTGTTAAGTAATTAAGAATTGTGTGCACACCTCCTCCATGTTAAGAGAAAAGAGGCAGCTGTTTGGTCACCTTTTCTCTAATTTATACACTTGGTGATAACCTATTATAAAATAGTAATGAGGAAACAAAGAGTAAATGTGTTCTAGAGATTGTCACGTTAGAACATTGATGATGCGACCCCTGAAAAAAATCCTTGGTGTGACATTATTATGGCCCTTGTTTTTTTCAGATTTTTTTTCAAAAAAAAAATATATGTATATTTTTCTTTAAAATAATCACTTTTTTCATTTTTAAGTGTTTGTTTAGGATTTATAGAAAAATTATTTTATCAAAAAAATCTTTTTAGACCTTAAAATGGAAAGCTATTAAGATTAACTTTTCTCAAAATCTATTTTTTTTCAAAAAGCAAAGAGGTAACATATGCACAAGTTAGAACTCATTTTTTTTTAAAAAAAATTGATTTTTATGGGTAGTAGGCAAACAAAAATAACTTCAGATTTTTTTTTAAAATCTCTAAAAAAAAATCACTAGATTCTTTTAACACAAAATCTTTTAACACATCACATCTAACCATGCGATATGTCCTCTTTCCTTTTCGGTGTTAAAGGTTTTAATTAAGAATTAGTGCAATAAATACTAGAAATATAGTAGTTGTTTAAGATAAGATTTGATATAGTGAATAAAAAAGTCATTATAAAATATTGTATAAAGTTCATAAAAAATAAATATTGAGATTGAAAATATAATAACATACTAGTATAATATTTTTCTTTTAAAAGTTTCGAGGGACCATAGCTGTAAAAACAGACTAACCCGTATGGGCTGACCCTTAAGCCTAATTAGTTGTAGGGCATGTGCCTTAAATATTGAGTTCGAACTTTTATATGGCTTTTTAGTCCGGCTCTAAAAAGCCTGGTATCCATTTGGGCTACCCGTATGGGTCGTGGGTAGCCCGCCAGCCCGCATAACAAAATCTAGGATTGAATGAGGCAATGTATGTGTATGTATAAGAAAATCTCTATGCAATATATTTGGTTTTGCCCGTTAGCCCGTAAGACCGTGGCTAGCCCGCATTTTGAAGCTGGGACTGAATGAGGCATGTATGTGTGTATGTATGTATAAGAAAATCTCTACGCAATATATTTGGTTTTGCATTTGTTTTTGTATTTGTCGGTTTTCTTATTGAGAAGTAACTGCATGTTGTTTGGTGAAATGCCCCAATGGAATGATAGGTTTAGATTTATTTTTAAAACAACAAATTGTTGAAATCTACACTGCATAAGATGAACGGTGAAGCGAATCAAAGAAACTACAACGAATACTGTAAATATGGCGAACTTGCTCGTCTATATGACGATTCAAGAGGGAAGCTAGAAGGGGGTGAATAACTTCTTTTCGAATAAGGTGTTTGCTAAAGCGTAATTTTGAAAACCCTTTAAAAATATTTATGACTATTGGATTTATGTTAACGATTCAAATGATAAGACTAAAATTAGTGTGTAATAACAACAATTCAACTATGAATAAGAAATTCAACAATGAATTGTATTTGCTAATTCAATAACCAATACACAATCCAAATCACAAAATTAAACTATCACAAACCAACAAATTGATAACAAAAGACAATTGATATATGAATGAATTATTTAGAAGTTAATTTCCAAGTTTGATCATGAATGAGTTTAATGTTTATAAACCTCAATCAAGAAGATTGAGATTACTTTAATGCAAAATTAACACTCAAATTTAAGTGGTAATAAATTCATTCCATACGTTTATATATCACAGTTAAATTGTTGAAACTAAAATGGTAAGGAAGAGAAGGACATCGGGATTTATAAAGGTTCTCCCTTTTCGTCCTCGCTAGGGGTACATCCTCTCTTCGTAGAAGAATACATCTCTTCTACGAGTTTCCACTACGATGAAAATCTTTACAAGTGTATGATTACAAAGATTCTTTCCATTCCTAATATTCTATGCTAAGCAATCATAGAAGATTCAATCTTCAAGACCTCTTTAAATTAGACAACCACATGATCTTCCAATCTCAAGCATGCACACAATCATTTGATCTTCTACTCCAAGAAATCATCTTTACTATGCTTCCACTTCGATCCCCTTGCACCTTAAATTGTTGAGAAACAATCCCCACAATTACCTTTGGAGGGGAAAAGTACTTTCTTTTCCTTTATATCCTTGATGCTCCAACTCCCTAACAATCTAGATCTCAAATCCTACAAGAGTGCTTAAAAAAAGTGTTTAATCTAAAGAATGTTGTAGAGGATTAGAGGGAGGAGACTTTAGTGTGTGTTTGCAAATTGATTTTGTGTTTAGAAAGTGTGTGTGTGTGTGTGTGAGGGTGTATATAGGTGAGTGGGAAAAGTTAATTTACCCACAACATAACAAACTTGAGTAGTATCACATGAATATTGATGCGAAAGTCAAGAAATATGAATCGAATCAATCATTTTCCAGATGAAGATTAAATCGATTCAAATCTACATAAGGTGGGATTAGAATTGAATCATCACTTGCAGATGAAGATTGATACGATTCAAAGATCATTGATACAAATCAATGAGTAATGATCAGATACCAGAAATGCCAACTGAATTGATTCAAAAAATCGAAGGATAATTTTGAATCCAATCACACCTTTAGAAAAACAAAGATTCTCGAGACAAATGATGATTCAATTCATAAATGATTGGCAACATTCTAAATTGAATAAAAAACCCTTAAAAACACAATTTTGAGAAATTTTGACTACCAAGAAACTCCTAAACTCAATACTAATGCTTGTTAACATAGGACACTATTGTCGATGATCTGAGATCTTGGATTAGATTGGGTGCTTTCACAATTAAGCTATTTTAATAAGAGGAAAGAAACACAAAACAACATCATAATAAAAACATTATCAAAACCTAAACTAAATGATTGAAGGAGAAACTACATATCCAACCTCCAAAAAAAACACCTTCCAAACAAAGCACACAAAAAACCTTACAACAAAACAAAACCAAACAAAAAGCTATCTCAAAAGACAATCTCTAGGATTCTAACACCAGTAAAAGTATAGACATGATGAAAATTTTAAATGATTTAAATCTGTCATGACAACACCTTGATTTCATCTACTATGTCATCAACCCCTTTAACACAATCCTTGAAAATTACGTCGTTTCTAATCTTCTATATCACCCATATAGTGGCATGGAAAATTAACCAACAACACATACGACGAATCTTGTTTGTAAACTGCACTTTCCAACATTCAAAATACACAAAATTATGAAGAATTAAAAAGTTAATCTTGAGTCACCGAAACACCTTTTCCCTCTTTTTAAACACCATGTCAGAATGCTAGAAGACATGAGAAGATATTTCTTCACCACCATCACCACCAAAAAGAGCATATTACAAGGAAGCACCCGCGTCAATAAGACATTTCTCTTTACCAAGTTAATCTTAGTTGGATTTTAGGATCCGCAGGAAATCTTCCTGAGAATATATCCGCACGAAATGTCAATAAATCTGCAGCTAAAGTTTGGTCAGTTTTAAAGAGTTTACCTGCCCGCAAGCTTGTTTACTGCAAACAATCCGCAGGTACAACCGTAGCAAATGACACAGGAAAATCCGCAGGAAATGTTTTTAAGAGCAAAAATAATAATTGGTAAATCTGTAGCTCAGGCATTTAAATTTATTTAATTTAATAAAAAGATAATAAACTTCAAAGCATTCTATTTATTTAAATAAAAAAAGGTACAATTTCTCTAAAACATTTTAGTAAACAGTATGTGTAGCATGAGACTATGCAAACTAGTTGCACTATAACTTTACCTAGGCATATATAGCCTTTAAAAACACTGAAATTTCAATAGAATGTTTTACAATTGAACTAAACATACAACAAAATAAAATACCCCGATTGATAATGTCTCATCCTTCTCAAAAGTTTGTTACACTAACACCACCTAACATACTCCATATAATGGATCACATACATATAGCATCTTCAACAATTCCCATTGTCAATGGATATGGTGCAAGATAGCTTTCATTTGTAGTGGGTTGTCTCTCCCCATCACATTTACCTCCAGAATTCCACTGCCCCCATCTGCAAATTTCAGCCATCGAATCAATTACTTAACCACATAATAGAGACACGATGTAAAAATAAAACGAAGTAGATGTACACATTCTTCTTACTTGTAGTGAGAAGCTGAAAATCCAGTGAAAAAGACCCTTGTACGTGTGCTATCAACTGTGGAATCAACCCACTTAGCCCATGTCTTCAGTGCTGGTCGTAATGCTTCCGAAACTTCTAATCTGTCGTAGACATTATTACCTTCCTGAAAGTAGTTTCTACTGCAAGAATGAAAATTGATAGTAGTTAGCCTTTGAACTACTTATTAATAATAAAAGAATAGTGTTTTAGCAGAATTGTTTTTTACCCAATTTTTGTCTTTTCATGATTCCACCAGTGTCCTGTGTTGAAAATGATTATATCAGCATCATAATACGGAGACTTGGAAGCTTGAATCATATCAAGCCTAAGAGTTTCTCTTTGAGGAACTTCATCGTTACGTGACACTTTCCATTCTTGTACAAGAAATGGGGATTTCACAATGTCTATGGAGCATCCATAATCCTAATTAACATCACAACACATCAAAAACACAATATCAAACCTTAAACCTTATGCAAGCAAAAGCTCTATAATCATTCACAAACAAACAAACACATTCAACATCCTAACACACCTGTCCCACCAAATTACAGTCAAACTACTATACTAACTTAGAAAATGGGATTTGCATAGGAGTAATTTGCAGGGATGTAGTTATTATAATTGTAATAATAGCCAGTATTAGGAGGAACAAAAGGTGACCTGTAATACATCATCTGAGGCTGTTGTTGCATAGCATGCCTTGCCAGCATGTTCATCAATGAAGATGGATGGTTATTGAAACCATTCATATTTATTAACATATATGATGGACATTGGCCAGTAACAAAAGCACCATTTGGAATAGCTGCAGACACTACAAGAAAATATGTGCACAACAGCTCTGCAAAAGGGACAATAACCCTGTAACAATCCAGCAGTCGACACTAGTTGGACATTGAAATAAAAATGTGCCACTTAGTTTCTGCACCAATTCAACAGTCGACACTCTGTTGGACATGAATTGATTAATTCATTAACATGTCCTTCGAAAATACTATACTATAGCTTAAGATACACCAGAAAATTAAAATTTGGAACCAAATGCAGAATAAGGCAATAAAGATATGTTCGTCTCCTAACTAGGAACACTCATCAGCAAAGAATTAATAACTCAGGTACATCTTTGATAATATTAAACACAACGCAGTTAACATAGTTGTACCTGTTATTTTGCTTCCTTTAGGTACCAGTAACAACACCATGGTTCTGCTCATGAGTATCAAATTTGTATCATCGCTCTAGCCTCGAACTGCTCTTCACTTAATTTAGCCACTTCCCTTTCATAAACTTCTCAACAGAAGCATATCTCACATGCTAAATTCCAAATTGCTTCAGACACTTCTCGAATAGCTTCCAATCATCCAAAACAACCAATAAGGACACTAGATTTGATATGAACAGGCTAAGTATAACAAATGAATTAAAGCATATTAGCCACAAAGCTAACACAGATACATCACTCAAATATCAACAAAGAATATTTGATATAAACAGGTTGACTATAAACAAATGAATTAAAGCATATGAGCAAAATGATTGATTTGTGATAAATTTATATATACATATATATGTTGATATCAGCAATAAATAAACTTTAGCTACAATTAGTGCAACTTTCATTAGTGTGGTTGGTTTCAGAATTTATGAGGTCAAACTCAATTTAGCATCTATTTTTCAAATTTGAAGGACCTGTTGAAACTTGAAAGTACTCTTTACTCTATATGTTTCCTTGTGAAGTCAAGTAACACACATCTATAGTAATTTGTCACACATCTATAAATGTTTTGATTTCTACAGTTTGAGAGAGAGATAAACACAACCCTTTAACAATTTGAGAGATAGATAATAAATTAAAATATACCTGTGAAGTTCATCATAGTCAAAGTCTTATCCAATTGCCTGAACAGAAATGAAATAATAAACAGGTTATAGCATATTCAAAATTTGAAAATGGAAATACCATTTAACAGAAAAATATCAGCACAGTAGGAAATCATACCTTTAACCCTGCTAGAGTTGTTCCATAAATCTTGTAAAGAAGTTTTCTTAAATAATCAGTTTTCCTTGGATCTAAGCCAAGCTTTTCTTCCATGTAGTCTGTGATCAATGTAACATTCATGTTAATACTAAAAGTATCAGCTATTGTAAAACACATTATTAATACTGAGAATAATTTGACCCACTAAACGAGAACCTTGTCAATTAATTTACACATTAGATTATCATATGTCAGCCACACCCACAAAAAACACTTTAGAAACAGGACGTAAAATACCTTGATCTGAAACATATTTGTACATCTCCAATGCACAGAGCAGGTTCAGGTGGCATGACTTCTTGAAACCGGTTCTCCTACACAATATATATGCACCAGAAAGTTTTAAGTTTCATATAGAAATATATTATTTTGTACATCATTATTTTGGAGCGATGGTAAAACAGTGATAAGAGAGAAGCGATGGTTGTTACACTGAGTTTTTTTTTAATTTTTTTAAGGATTGTTACACTGTTTTTTTTATCTGAAAATAATATATATATTTTTTGGTACAATAAAATAATATATATTTTATTATGAGCTTTGCTAATTTAAACCAACTAAAAAATAAATCGGTAAGTGTGCACCTTTTTAATTGGATAAAAAAACTCAATTATCTTTTCCAACTATTTTTATAGAAGGCTATTTTATCAATTGTATTTAATTAATTAAAAAAAATTAAAGTGAGTCTAAGTTAATTTCATGAAAAGTGCGAAGAATCTGAAAATATGCGAGGAATTAATGTATTACCATTTATCATTTCAAATAAAAAAAATAAAACTTTTTCACGATCTATAAAAAAAGTTTAATTGCAAACCTCATATTATAATAGAACAATATAATATTGGATGTATGTGTAAAAAATTTAAATCAACTATATATCAATTAAAATCCAAAGTAAATTGTTAAACCTTTACCAATTCAATTTTTTTTCCTACCCAACTTAGACAAAATGTTTTGGTTTCAAATCTTTACTTAATTCTTCCTTTTTAATTATTTAAACTATAAGTCTCATCAGCCATCAACTATAAACTGCAAACTTTCAATTGCCTTTTGATTTTTAACTGCCACGAATCTAATTGTCCTTTTTAAATGAAAGAGAAAAACTAATTAAATTAACTTTGTAAATACACAATAAATAAGGTGTTCTATTCTACATACAATTTTTAAGTCTTTTTGTCGATGTTTGTGGTCTAATGTTATGTTATTTGTTAAAATATTTTAATTAACATATTTTTTTTAAGGAATTCAAATATTTTAGAAAGAAAAAAAATATTTTAATCACAATCGACAGTAACAGTTTACCATTTAATTTAGATATGTGTTGATTTGATTATAGAGTCCATATTCAATATCTAAAATTAAGAAATACAAAATTCAATGAAGAAAGAAAAAAAACAAAACAAACTCAAAATTCAATGAAAAAATAAAAAAATAAACAAACCGCAGGAAACTCCGCAGGAAATGCCAATTGAAAAACTGCAGTAAAATCCGCAGAAATACCTGCGGAATTTCCTAAGCAAACGTTGAAATCATATTCGTCAATAGTTCTGCAGGAAGATCCTCAGCAAATTAAATTTTACCTGCGGATATTCATGCGATATCTGGATTCGCAGGAAGCTTCGTAAGACTAAAGTTATCCACAGCAAAATCCTGAGGTATTCCCGCGGATTGTTTTCCGCATAAACATCCGCAGGAAAAACTAGTGATTCTAGTAGTGAGATGAATTAAGTATTACAAGGCCAACTACTGGGAAACCAGAAGAAATGATGAAAAGTGAATTCTCATTGATTAAACAATCATTACAATAGGTATATATACATGTGCTCTAGAGTAAGATAAGCTAACATGTATGGTAAGTAGCATATAACTGCCTAAGGCTTATTACTTGCAATACAAGGAAAGAGAAGAAAATTGAATTCATCATGACATCACGTTCTTAGCTTAATATGAAAATTGCTTAGTAAAACTAAAAACTAACTTATTTTATCATCATTGGATGCTATTTCATATTATTGAAAGCCTTCATCTGCTACACCTTCTGAAGTATCAAACATTACTCCTCTATTTGAATTATCTAATCTGATTGCTCACCCAGTGCTTTAGATTTCTTCAATGATTTCAGCTCATCAATCAACTGAATCAAGTTGTTGTAAGAATGTCCACCTTCCTCTATAGTCCTCTTGGCAGCATCACCTAGCTTTTTCGCTCTCATCCTCATTTCTTTGCTCTCTTGGCCACTTCCCATCAAAATCTCAACAGCCTTCGCTATCTCTTCCCTTTTCACCACTACGTCTTCACTTCCAGTGCTAGTCCATAACTTGTTTTCTTTTGCTCCTACTGAAACCCCTATCTTCAAAACATCTACAAGTAACTTCTCATTGTAAAATTGCTCCTCAGACATTGGCCATGCAATCATTGGCAAACCCGAGTTCACACTTTCAAGAATTGAGTTCCAACCACAGTGAGTCACAATCCCTCCTGTTGCAGGGTGATCCAATATCAGAAGTTGCGGTGCCCAATTGCATATGATATAGCCCTTTTTGTTTTCTTTCATCCTTTCCTCAAAATCTTGTAGGAAATTGTTTTCATCCTCATCTCTCTCCTTTTTCCTTATAACCCAGATAAAATTATGACCTGAATTTTCAAGACCATGTGCAATTTCTACAATCTGGGCATCATCAAGCCTATTTACACTTCCAAAACTTACGTACAATACAGACTCATTTTGCTTTGAGTTAAGCCAATTTAGCCACACTGCCTCTTTTCCAAGCTCCTCTATGCGTCCCCTATTGCCCTTCTTTTCGTCATCCTTGTTAGCCCATGATGAAACTGGTCCGACACTCCAAGATTTGATCCTCAAGGTAGTGTTACTAACTTTTTCATAATCACTTTCCAGGTCATGAAAACTATTGTATAGTGTTCCATAACTTCTTTTCTCAGATTCGAACACTGGTTCAAAAAAGGCAGTGGCAGGATTCTTTGTCCTTAACCAATCAGGAAGTTGCAGAGGAGTCATCTCAATTGTATGAGGAAAACAAGGAATTGAAAATTTCTGTGTATCAGAAACTAAATTATCATGAGGTCTATACTTCATGATCAAATGAGAAGCATAGTTGGAGAAGTAGCTTGAGCTGTAATAATGAATTCTTGGAATACCTAGTTTCGCAACTGCTTCCACGGTCCACGGATACAACATATCAGTGACTATACAATCAGGTTGAAGGTCTTGAAACAGACCCTTAATTTGATTTTGGAGCATCCATATTCCACGGCTGATTTTACCATACATTTCAAGTGAACTCCCATCTTTGATGTTTTCAACACCATCATGGAAACCAACTTGAGCTGAGGGGAACTGAATAAGTTGAGTTTTGATAGAGTATCCTGAATTGAAGTCACTGTCTATGGTTTTTTGGAATGTTGAGGCATTGGCATGTGTAGTGATGATGGTAACATTAACACCATGCATGGCAAATAGTCTTGCTGTGTCTATCATTGGAATCATATGACCAGGAGTCGGAAATGGAAGAAAAACTACATGAAGTTTGCTGTGGGATTGTTGAGACTCCATTGTTGCTTGATTCTATTACTGGGAGAGTTGCTATTTAAGGATGGCCACCAATTAACTCAACAAGTACTCATTGTCTCGCGAGAGGCTTGAGATTCACGAGTATCCAATAAACTTGCAAAACTAACACGGGTGTCATATACAAGAGTTCAATACCATGCCATATGTTGCAAAACTTGGAGAGATGGAGAAGGTGATTGATTGAGACATATTATCCGATAGATGAGCATGAGATCAGTCTTGTTCTATTACTGGGAGAGTTGATATTTAAGGGTAGGTTCCAATGAAGGGCACCCGTTTCATTTGGTATAAGCATTTGCCCTAAACTATACAGTCTTGAATTATTGGACCAATGGCAAGTAGGGACCATTTACCATTTTCAAAGCTTTGGTAAGGATTTGATCCACTACTATATTTCCTTTATTGCAAGCTGCAATAAAAACAGCACCATATTGATTATGGATGATGAAAATATTGAAGTTGATACATGTTAGTAGTTTCTTTTTTAGGTAGTGGTCGAGTTTGAACACCGTACCTTACATATTTTATGCATTGTCCCAACCCACTGAGCTAAGTTCACGAGGACACATGTTAGTAGTTTCAACAAAACATATAAAGAGGCTTTATTCTATATTAATATGGGTTAATTTCATATCTTGCAGTGTAAATACATTTCCTCTTTCACCATTCCTAGATATTTTAGTACAAACCAATGACACTACTCTGAATTATATTACGGAAATCTTAGTTTTTTCTTTTTGTATGATTTTGATGTAGTTTCTTTAAATTGATTGTAGCTTGTATAGAGTGCAGCTCTTAGTTCCTAGAATTTTTTAATATTATTATATAGAAGAATTTTTTAAACACAAATTTAGTTGTGTCATTAACAAATTTCACTACTTCATCGACAAAAAGAATGTACGCCATTAACCACTTTTGAAATCTATGTACTTATGTAATTTTGGAAACTACGTAAAATAAGTGGTTAACGCCTCACGTTGATTTGGTTAAGGAAGTAGTCAAAGTGGTTAATAAAATTTATATTTCAAAAGTGGTTAACAACCTGCTTGCTTTGGTAACATTTATAAACAAATTTTCGTTTTTTAAATTCATGTATTTTGATTGTATTATAGTTCAAATACATCAGTTATTCAAAGAACTTCAAAAATAAATATTTATTTATAAAGGTGTTCGTCAAATTTATAGGAGAAAAAGTATGTGGTGTCCCATTGGTGTTGATATTTTGATGTTGGGTTATCATTACTCTAGAATTATATGTAGCACATACACCCCCACATTATTATTTGTGGGTCATACTCATAATTCATAAGTTTAATGTGACAAAATGTTTTGTAAAGTTACAATATATTGAATACATCATTTTTAAAATAAAATTATATTTTATCGACTTCTTAGAGATACTTATTAACATTTTAAATATTAGAGTAAAAATCCTGCTCACATTTATAAATAATATCATTTCATAATTAATATATACTTTTTGGATTATACCACTATATAGTACCATCCTTTAAGCAAAGAAAATTGATTAATAGCCTTTTAATGTGGATAACAGTAGACATTACTAACTCATGTAGTCCTTGACTCATTGAATCAATGGCAGCTAGGGTAAATTCATTTACCAGTGAAAAATTAATATGACCAACGAAATGATAAATATTATAAAGAAAACCAAAGTAGACAACAAAATTTCACTAAAACATAATTGTTATTTAGTAACAGAGCGTGAAATCCAAATTAATTAATTTTTATTTATTTATGAAGGAGAATAAAATGGTGTTTGAGTTTTGGTGTTGAAAAAAAAAAGATGATCTGTTGCTGGAGATTGATGAAGGAGATGTTGTTGTTGTGTGGACGTATGGCTTAAGTGGGTGTTGAGTCATTTCATAAATTTAATCATGACTTCAACCTCAAAAACAACACAACACAAAATTTTGAAACTTTCCTCCTAATATGTTTCACATGAGTTAAGAAATTCTATTCATTCATGTCTTTCTCCATTTGTTTTATTTGAAAAGATAAAAATACATAAAAAGTAGAGTTAAATATGTTTTTGGTCCCTATAGATATATCAACTTTTCGTTTTAGTCCCTCTAAAATTTTCCTTCAACTTTTAGTCCTCCAAAAATTTTCCATCTTCACTTTTGGTCCCTCTTTTAAAGTAAACTCATAAGTAGAATTCATATTTTTGAATAACATTTTGCAGAAAAATTCATAATATTATAATAAGCTCTCCCAAAAAAAATTAAAATTTTTTAACAAAACATGAATTTAATATTAATTTTTATATTTTTGTTGGTTAAAAATTCATATTAAATTTATGTTTTGTTAAAAAATTCTAATTTTTTTTGGGAAATATTTTTACAATATTCTACATATTTCTGCACAATTTTATTAAAAAAAAAAATACTAAAATTAACTTAAAAATAGGGACCAAAAGTAGTGATTGAAAATTTTATAGGGACTAAAAGTTGAAGGAAAATTTTAGAGAGACTAACACGAAAAGTTGGTATATTTATAGGGACCAAAAACATATTTAACCCTAAAAAGTAAAAAAATAATGAATGATTGTGGGACCCTCTTAATGGTAGGACCCACAACCTTTTTTTGTGTGTATCTCTTTCTAAATGACATTCTCCATTATTTTTAGGCTAAATTGCACTTTTTGACTCCAATGTTTCAAAATGTTGCGATTTTGGCTTCCTGTTAAAAAAAATTACAATTTTGGCCCCTTTCGTCCCAAAATTGCCGAGAAGACGCCATGTGTCCCAGAAAAGGGGGTCATAATCGCAACTTTTTGAAAAGATAAGGAGTCAAAAGATCATATTTCCCTTATGTCCAGGGGTTAAAAGAGCATATTTCCCTAAACATGGGGTCACTTTTGTCATTTTTTTCATAGGGGCCAAAATCGCAACTTTTTAAAACTTAAGGGGTGAAAAGTGCACTTTAGTCTTATTTTTATAAATGGAGAGATCCTTACTCGTTTCACGTAGGCTACTTTCATACAAGTGCATTAAAACCCTCAATTAATTTTGAATTTTAAAACATGTCTCCAAAACTTAAACAATTAATTTTTTCATTTTAAGTTTTATTATGTCAGATCTTTAATAATTTCACATTTCTAAGACATTCCACTTAAGATTATAATTTTTTTCATTCTAATATAACAAGCACAGTTCAAAACCAACTTGAATTGACCCGATGATATTGACTTGAGATCTGGAAGTATGCTCCTCCTCAAGATCTCAAATTCGATTCTCTTCAGTATCAATGTGGATAGACTAATTTAATTTCTTCAAAAATAAAAAACAAGCATAGATTATAATGATACGAAAATATATTTATATTTCATTGCAGAGATATTTGTGTGTGTTTTACTCTGATAATAGAAACTACATTATTTTTAATTTATATAAACTACCCGTGCAATGGACGGGTCTAAATCTAGTATACAATATTATAGTCTCTTGACACAACACTTAATTGTATTTCTCCCTTTTCCAAAGCATCACTCCTCTTCAAGTGCTCTTATAATCTTTTTTTCTCTCTCAGGTACTTCATAATCCTACCATCTGAAAAAATTGCATTTCCTTCTCCATGTGCAGCAACCACAACCATGAAATCCCCTCCCTGAGTTCTTATCATTTCCTTCTCCCTGAGTTCTTTGTCTCTCGGGTACTTCATTGCATTTTTGTCTTCTTTTCATTGATGAATCCCCCATGAAGGGAAAAGGAAGTATATGAAGAAGAAGCAGAAATCGCATGAAAAAGGGGAGCAATACAGTAAAGAAGAAGAAGCAGAAATCAAAGGAAGAAGAAGCAAAAATAGAAGAAAAAAGAAGCTATGAAATTCTGGATAAAATTGGGGATTATAAACCTTAAAAAGTGATCGTTGCACAATGATCACCAAGGATCACGTTCTATTTCCCTTTTTTATTTACACATATGGCATCCGACTAAACTAACTAAGTGTCCACGTAAGCGTTTACAGAGACCACGTCTTTTGCAAATTGGGCTAGAAAAAGAAATCAAATGTGCTATTTTTAAATGAAAATTGCTCTTCTGACTTCAAAAACGTCATATTGACACATGAAAATTACGTTAAAGTCTCCATCGGTAGTTAACTGCCGTTGCGTTCTGTTATAAGAATAAAACAGACATAGGAGTTTCCAAAACTCCATTGTTGCGGATTTAATTTCAAGAGGTGCCAAATTTCCCAATTGTTGCGGATGCAACGTCAATTTCGCTCACAAAATCAAATAAGTTGTTGCCATCCTATTACATTGCTATTTTGTTGATTGATTTGTTAGTTTTTTTTTTTGTTGAATTGCGATTAAAGAGGTTTTATTGATTTTATGATATTATGATAGTTTAGGTTGTTACAATTGTTAGGTTTAGGTTTTGATTTTATGATAATTTAGCTTTAGGTTTAGGTTAGAATTGTTTAGGTTTAGGTTTAATGGATATTTCAAATAAGTTTAGGTTAGAATTGTTAGAA
>Ga0228711_1002323_pt1 | contig 29163 bp, 11 predicted proteins | sample MedpolnodulmetaG_2_FD_177996 | JGI IMG/M metagenome (GOLD analysis project Ga0228711, IMG submission 177996) | Root nodule microbial communities from Medicago polymorpha collected in Santa Monica, California, United States - brown nodules | ecosystem: Host-associated > Plants > Roots > Nodule... | reverse complement strand
CAGCCCGTTAACGCTCCGTTTGAACAGAAGGACTAACTTGATTGACATTTAACAAATTCAGGGACTAAGTTGATATTTCGCATAATTGAGGGACTAAGTTGGCCGACGCGTGAAAATTCAGGGACTAGGTTGATGGTTCACTCATAAAAAATTATACAACTGATAATGTAGCATGGACTGTTTGATAGACTGGGACCTTTCTTTTTCATATTTATGTACATATGAATTGAAATAGCCGAGTTGTATATTTTTTCTTTAAATTTATCATTTGCGTACTTTTAAGACATGTTGAATTTGTTTTTTAAAAAGAAAATAACTCTCATAAATTAAAGAGAAATGCTAACAACACACTTTTAACACATATTGATTGGTTAAAATTCGTGTGACCCACCAAAAGTATATAGGACCCACATGATTTGATGGGACCTATGTGAATTTTAACCAATCAAAAAGAATGTGCTGAACAATGTGTGTTATAAGGTATGTTGCTAGCATTCTTCTAAATCAAACAAGAGAATACCTCAAAAATGCAAAAGCAGAAACCACCGACGATAGTCCAATAAACAAGGCATATTCAATGTTACTTGAAGACTTAAAAAGGAAATTCAATTATTTAAATAATAAATTAAGAAAGATATAGTTATTCTAATTCAATTGGAAGTTATTTATGGATGGCGCGTATATATAATGAAGATGACCAACATTGACCAATACAATCTTAACACCTCATTCCCTTTCACCATTCCAGTTCTTGTTCTTGTTCAATACACCTCACTCTGACTCGTCTTCTTGACTCGTTCGAGTTAGGTTGTTTTCTCATTCGCCAAACCCTCAATTCTTCAGGTTTCTTTTCCATTCTATTTTAGCTTAATTAATTAATCTACATTGCAATTACCGTTTATTATTAATTCTCAATCATTTTTTTTATGCTCACAAGGTGTTTGTGTAATTGTCTGAACCAAATTGTATGCCAGTGATTAGATCTGGTTGCTTTTTATTGGTTTATCTGTTCTTAATTTTGTTTTATTTGTTGTGTTTGCTTTTAATCCAAGCTTTTTGGTGGAAATTATTTAAGAAAGGATTTAGTAGTGAAATTTATGATGTAATGTTGAGATATGTAAAGTTGGTTTTTTAGGTTAGGACAAATGGATCTAGAACTAGGAGATCCTTTAGCTTCAGCTATAACGTAATGGGGTTGAGTTTGATCACAGTGGTTAGTTAGTGGAATGTAACATAACGAAACCGAAAACTTTACCGACACTATTAGGGTTTTTAATATCAAATGTGGATTGTTAAGATAATAGCCACTACTCCCTTCGAACCCGGAGATTTGTTTTTCAAATATGTCGGTGGCGTGTGGGAGTTAAAGAGCAGTTTAAACAAAGTTGCTTTCGCTAGTTGAATAACTCGAACTTATATATTTTTCCGATGCAGTTATCTTTTTGAGAAATTTATTCTGGAAAATTATATAGAAAAGCCGTTTTTCCGTGGCGATGATAGTAGAAGCAACTAGCTCGACCTCCATTACGGTTCACGTGAATATGTTATATGTGACCTAAATTGATTCAATCTTTTGTTTTATTGTAAAACTTGTTGATATAGTTAATCAATGTGGCAAAGGGTGGCCTGTTTGTGACCTGTTTGCAATTAGTGAATTTTGAAGATTTCTTCCCTTAGTAGCTAAACCTACTTATTTGGCCCTCTAATGTTGAGTTAATACAATGCACTTTACGTTGAAAGCTTCTTAAGTAGAGATTATTTTTATTTTATTATGGAAGCCATATAGGAAATCTTCTCGCATTGAAAGAAGGAAAAAGTCTCGTACTTGAATGACAAGCACAAGCTGTGTGCGGGGTTGGATTAGCTTACTTTTTGAGAAAAAATATGATTTTTTTTCCTAGATAAACTAGCTTTCTGTGAGTGTTTTTTTGAATAGAAAAACAATTATTTTCCAAAGTTAAGCAATAATGTTTACACATACATTGATCCTTGTTTGAATATAATACCAATAATGGATCAACCTTCTGCACGATTAAATAGTTTTTGTCGTTCTCATTAAAAGCTAGTATCGTTTCATAGCTGGATTTTGTCTTTGTTTTCGTATACATCTAAACCTTTTGATTTTCTTTTACTTCCGTTCCTACGTCTATGATTCTTGTAATGACACGCAGTATGGTCTTTTTTCTTACTGCTTTTGGATAATGTTAAGTTTTTTGGGCCTTGTATCTTAAGCTTAATTGAAAGACTGCTTTTTGCTTTATTAATTATTGTAATAACACACAGTATGATAATTCTCTTGCTTCTTTTAGATAAAAGTTAAGTTTTTAGGGCCTTGTATCTTAAGCTTAGTTGATAGACTCTGTAGCTGCATCCGTGTCACATCCTCTGTACACTTGTCAGCTCAGGTTTAGATTATTTTCCAGTTATTTTATTTATGCAAATGTTAATGAAGAGTTCCTTGCAAGTTATTTGTTCCTGTCATGCCTATTTATAGGACAGCATAGAATTTGTTTCTCATATCTTATTTTGTGTTCTCTTCCAGCTTTTCTTGGTCTGCTTCAAAACATTTAATTTTCCTGGAAAAGCAAAGGTCACATCACAATGAAGGCATTGATTCTGGTTGGAGGGTTTGGAACAAGGTTGAGGCCATTGACCCTCAGTGTTCCCAAGCCTCTTGTTGATTTTGCTAACAAGCCCATGATTCTGCATCAGGTAAGGCTTTTGATGCCTCGTTTCTTGAATTCTTACGATTGCTATGCTACCTAAATGAGAGATAGTTTTTTTTTTTTTTAATAGCCTATAGGTTATATTTTCTCCCTGATATCATGGATCAGTCAGAGTTTTGCAGAGATGCTGGATAGTCACTTATTTTTGCAAGATATTTCAGCAGAACGGGTTTGCATGTTTATTGACTCTTGTTTAATCGACCTGCAACATTTTTTCATATCCAACAAAGCAACAACCAACATTGAATCTTGCTGGATTCTGTCAAAACTCTGGTTGTTTTTTTTTGCCATGTGAAACTGTTCTCTAGATAAGATAAAGCAGTTTCTTTTGTTGAATGAATCAGAGAAACAATAGATTTAGTTTTCCATTTTAGTATGTCAAAGTATAGATTTTATGAATGAGTTGATTTAGATTGCTTTCGATATCTGATTCCTCCATCATCAACGTGTTTTAGGTTAATATAGTGTGGGTTTATTTTTTTTATGTTTGTTCAATGTATTTTCTTCCCCCTTTCCTCAAAAAGTGCGAAAAATTGTTCTTGCTTGCGTGAGAAGGTATTTTAAATTTTATTTAATATTAACTGTTTCTTCTGCATTTGTTATATTTTGTTCCTTCCATCACCCCTTTGCTGTCTGTGAGTAGATGCGGGTGCACGACTTAAATATTTATTTGTGTTGTTTATGTATATTTGTTTCAGTACAGCTTAATAAACCATCACCTCATGTGTTTTTCCTTTTAATTTGTTTTGCAGATAGAGGCTCTTAAGGACATTGGAGTTACTGAAGTGGTGCTGGCTATCAATTACCAACCAGAGGTACGGATTGTGCCTCTCTTTACCTAACAGTGTCAGTCATTCTCAGAGAAATTTATGTAAACAAAGTTTCTTTATTTTGAATTCGTGAACACTTCCTCTTGCAGGTGATGTTGAATTTCCTGAAGGACTTTGAGGAAAAGCTCGACATCAAAATCACTTGCTCTCAAGAAACTGAACCATTGGGGACTGCAGGTCCCCTGGCTCTTGCCAGAGATAAGCTGATTGATGGCTCTGGTGAGCCATTTTTTGTTCTCAACAGCGATGTTATCAGTGAGTATCCACTCAAAGAAATGATAGAATTCCACAAATCTCATGGAGGAGAAGCTTCCATAATGGTGACAAAGGTAATTAACGGAATTGAAAGAAATAAAAAAATTCTATTGCAAATTATAGCATTCAATAATTTTTTACATCTACTTGTGCAGGTTGACGAGCCATCGAAATATGGTGTAGTTGTTATGGAAGAGACTACCGGGAAGGTTGAGAAATTTGTTGAGAAACCCAAGTTGTTTGTTGGCAACAAAATCAATGCTGGGATCTACCTATTGAACCCCTCAGTTTTGGATCATATTGAACTGAGACCCACTTCTATTGAGAAAGAGGTGTTTCCAAAGATTGCAGCAAACAAAAAGCTATATGCAATGGTTCTGCCTGGATTCTGGATGGACATTGGACAGCCAAGGGACTATATCACAGGCCTGAGACTCTACCTGGACTCATTGAGGAAGAAGACTTCTTCCAAGTTGGCCAGTGGCCCTCACATTTTGGGGAATGTAATTGTGCATGAGACAGCCAAAATTGGCGAGGGATGTCTCATTGGACCTGATGTTGCAATTGGTCCTGGCTGTACTATTGAGTCAGGTGTCAGGCTTTCAAGCTGCACTGTAATGCGAGGAGTTCGGATTAAGAAGCATGCTTGCATATCCAGCAGCATCATCGGGTGGCATTCAACTGTTGGTCAATGGGCTCGTGTGGAGAATATGACTATCCTTGGAGAAGATGTCCATGTATCTGATGAAGTTTACAGCAATGGTGGTGTGGTTTTGCCCCACAAGGAAATCAAAACAAGCATTCTGAATCCAGAGATAGTCATGTGAGGCTACTGCCTTCCAAATTCTTAGCATGTGGTGTGTCTAAGAGGTAGTAAGTTATCGAGTCTGAAATGAAATATGTATTCATTTAATTTGGTTTCCTTTTATTATTAATTGCAATCCTCCTACCCCGCACATTGTACAAGTCAGTTTCGTTAAGAATGAGTGATGCCATAATTTATAAAGTTGAAAGGTCCAGTGTCTATGTAAAGAGTTGATCTTTTGTTCCAAAGCTGTGTAATTTTCAGTGTTATGTACAGAATTTTCTTATTATTTGAGGTCACAAAATTGAGATTCTGACAGGTAAATTTCCTTTTAGTGGCACCAATCAAGTGTTCACATTTTTGTTCTTTTATCGCTTTATATTTTGCTTGCGTTGGACCGCCATGTGATGTAGATATCATTATTATCTAACAGAAATTGAAAAGTCCGGATGTGAGGAGTTTACCTTGGCAGGTAACCACAACTCCACGCGAAGACATCAGATGAACTAAGCGGTGCAATTTTAAGAGAATGTAGGTAGGGGAAAAAAAAAGGAGAATATTTACATAGGTTACCATATTTAAGATTAATACTTTCTATTTAATAAAAATTGCCACCAAATGTTTTTTGCGTTTTTTACCTTTTTCTTAGCTAGTGCAATTTCTAAGTTGTTTTTCGAATATTTTCCATGGAAGAGCAGTAAGGAAAAAGACCTATATTTTATCCAAAAACAAGTGTACGTAATGTACGGTTTTTAAGTGGATTATCTAAACTGGCTTTGTCAACAATTTGCACATCGAAAAAACCAATCTAGTTGCATTGGCAAAAATAGGCTAAGGTGAAAAGAACATTTTGACAAATAACTTCCATGATTTTCAATTTTGCCCCTTTTATTCCTCTGTTTTTAGCTTCCATTTCTCTTAAGAAACAAAATTCAAATTATCTACAACTCTTCTAACAACATGCATGTTTTAATCCAGTGGTTTTTGGGGGTATAGATGAGGTAGCTAGCTAAATTGAGTAGAAACTAAATGAAAATAGGCCCCAATATTAAATGGTATATAAATTTAGTCTGACCTATAAATGGAACAAACCCCTAACTAGGTACTTCAAAAATTTAAGGAGTACCACATAAATCCTCGACAAAATTATGACTAATAAAAAATAGAGTGCTATTGCATTAGCTCTCCAAAGAACTGTTTTATCAAATTTGTGTTACTATGTAATCCTTTTAATCCTCTCTCAACGAATTTGGTAAAAGCTGCATATCTTTAAACGACTGATTTCATATAAAAAATTATTTCAAAAATGATTATTGAATCTCCTAAGTTGTCTGAGCATATGTAGAAGAGATATGTAAATTCAGTAGTAACAAGGATATATCAGATGAAGGATAGTCCAATGGATAGAGACAAACCAAGATAAACTATTGGGCATTGGCTACAGTCACCAGTACTTTTTAAATAAAATAAACTATATATACTTAAACTATTAAGAAAGTATCCACATGCAAACTATCAACTAAGAAACTTCAAGTTCTGTTAATCTTCATCTCAAAAGCAATTACAGAGCAATGGAATAATTTTTTTTCCTTTCTATTTGGAGCTATTTATTTGCACAACTGTGGAACTTCAATTGCTTGAAAAAAATTCTTACACAATGGTCACCAATTTCCTAAGTTGGGCAGGAAACAAGTTTATTGTACAAACACAATGAATACAAATGCAGCAACAAGTAATGCAAATTATCATATCACTTCTCTCAATTGAATATTGTACAATTTGAACCTAACTCTCAACATAGAAGAAAAATACTCAAGAAAATAAATTACAACCAAGTGAACTTCCTTGCCTGCCATCGCTTCATGCGGATTTTCAGTAGCAAAAATCAAGTAGTTAGGTCTTTGTGGGTGTAGGTAACTGTTTTATCACCATCTACTACTTGTCCACTTCCTTTGAGAAGCCTGCATTGGCAAATGAATAGTTCATGCATCAGTTTATATCCCAAATAGTTGCTGGTTATAGGGCTTGTTTGGATTGCCTTATGGAAACAGCTTATGACATGTCTATAAGCTGTTTTCAGCTTGTTTCTATAAGCTCTCTAGGATAGATTATGAAAACAACTTATAGCTTATATGAAAACACTTAGACTTTGTTTTATCTTTGATATAGAAATATCTTAAATATAAGCATTTATATGATAAGCTCTTATGTTATAAGCACTTAATTATTGTTTATCCAAACAAGGCCTATTATGGTCATAAATGATGAATTTGTTTCACATAAATTTTATGTACCGCGTATTATTGTGATTAGTTATTATAGTTGAAATTAATCATATAAACTAAAAAGAGACTGAATAAAATTCCTAGTTGAATAAGAAAGAAACTGAAAGGTTTATTTTTGATGTTTGTAAAGTATAAGAAGGAGCATCAGCTTATACCATCTGGTTGTTAACAATCCATCAACTCCTACTGGGCCCCGAGCATGAATCCTGCTTGTACTTATTCCAACCTATTAAAGCCCAAAATATAATTGTAAATTAACTCAACAACTTAGCACAAGCTACTGATGATAAGAAGACAAATATTTTCAAGCATCATACCTCTGCGCCTAATCCAAATCGTGCTCCATCGCTGAATCTTGTACTAGCATTGTGAAAAACAGCAGCACTACAAATATAACAAACATTATTCATATATAAATGCCACTTTAAAATGATTTGTAATCTCAAAAAAGGGTTAATTGCTTAAAAAGAAAAAGGTTTGTTGTGTTTACTGTTATTAATACCTAAATAACATTGTAAAAAAAAGTAATTAAATTTCACAAAATATTGGAACGTCTCGATGTAATATTTGATTAGAGGGAACAAAGAAATATTGTTTTTCGAACAATACCTGTCGACTTGACGAAGAAATACATCAGCTACTTCATGATCTTCTGTGACAATGGAATCAGTATGTGCACTGCCATAATGGGGAAATAGCGACAATATCAGACACGATGAATGAAAGGAAAATAGAATTCAAGAAATCTCTTATAAAACACATGAGAGTAACATACCTTCCATAAAGATTTATATGACCAATAGCTGCATAAACATCATCCACGATTTCCACAGTGCAAGCCAACGAACAGTACTCGTGATGTAATGAACGAGCAAGTGGAACATTCAACAGAGAACTTGCTTTCGGTCCTCCATATAATGTAACACCTACAGAAATTTTAAATCATCTAACCATTTCAGAAACCTTGCAAGATAAACTTTATAACCAATGTAATAGCTCAATTAACTTCATGAAGCCATTCTTCAATCATACAAAAGATGCCAGCAGATAATTCTATTAATATAGAACAGTTTGACAAAATTCATACCTTCTGACCGCAAATCGACACTAATACTATTGAGCCAGCCTTTCTCAACCAAATCCTTATGAACAAGAAGTGTTTCCTAAGAGTTCAAATTTAAATAAAATATATTAAGGCATGGTGATGAAAAGTAACAAAGTTTGCAGTATCATCCAATATATTAAATTACCATGGCATTGCATCCTGATGGATAATCTGTTTTTGCATCGAGTACAATCTGCTTAGCCATCTCCAAATTAGCAGATTTATCAACATAGACGTGACAAATTCCATCTGATTTTGGCAATAAAATAACATTATATATAATAGTTAATATTATATTATTATTTCAAAAAGATTTACCATACCATATCAAGCACTGCTTGTATATTAAGCTTAACGGTCTTACCAGCATGACCTAGAACAGGGATTTTCGTCGAACTCTTAATATCAGAAACAAGTTTATTGCTGCCTCTTGGAATCACCAGATCAATTACATCATCCAGCTGAAAAACAAATAGAATGCAGATTCCAGCTTAGTGAAATGTGCCACAATCTATTCAGAGTGAGCATACTTATAAACCAGAAATTAATTTGTACTGTTGTATTCACCTTAAGTAGCTCAGGTATTTCAGCTCTTGACGTCACAAGTCCAATAAGTTTTGAACCAACAGTATCAGGTATGGCTTCAGTAATTACCTGAACAGTTAGATAGGGTCAATTACCCAAAAAAAAAGAGCATAAATACAATAAAAAGAAAACAGTTGTCAAATTATCATTTAATTGGAAACTGAACTTTGTGCAAAATGGCATTTGATCGATTAGCCTCCTTGCCTCCTTTCAAGAGAAGCCCATTCCCACTTCGTATTGCTAGGGAAGCTATCTGTTCAAATTGTATGAAGAAACTAGCTTAGAATGATTTTTAAAAGTCAGCTTAAATAAGTCAGATCAATGATCAATCAATCTAAAAATGGTTTGTTAAATGCAATGTAGACATTTTCAAATTTAAATAAGTTCATGTGATGTAAGAAAAATGAATTCATTTTATTATTCTAAAGTAAAAACAAAAAATATGAAAAGGTTTGATTTACCTGTACCAATGCTTCAGGGCGAGACTCGAAAATAATTAAAAGAACTCCTAAAGGAGATGATGTTTTCTCCAAAACTAACCCCTCTGCAAGCTAAATAAAAAGGAATCTGTCAGAAATATCATAGATCAATAACCATCATTAACCAGTACAATCAAGAGTGTTGATGAAAACTTGTTCAATACATGACGTTATGACTTGGCAATAATTACACTTGTACACAATTGCAAAAAAACACAAGTAATCTCCTTTGTAAACTGTATCTACTAGTATGGCGTAAAACTAGAAACTGTAATAAATCTAATAAGTAGATTGATTCAGTTTACAAAGCGGCCTTAGTTGTTTGACAGAAAAAACAAAAGTTTGCAAACAGATAACTAACGTGCAACAAATTGTATTATATTTTATATATATAGCTAAAACAAACTTTTCATTACCTCAGTTCGTTTTAAAACTCGACCAATCGGATCTTCCATGTTTGCAATAATTCGTATGTTGTTGGCAAGGCCTACGATCTGTCAGTTATATAGTTTATCATGAGAAATTTTGCAGTTTGTTTAAAATTCAACAAATATATATAGTTAGTTAAAAATTAAATAATTTCTTCTTTACGTGAACTGTCTCTTGCCTTCTCACTCTTCAAAACCAGCCTAGCAACCAAGGATTTTTCGTATCCTGCTTCTTGTGCAGCAACAATATCAGCTTCATTTTCAATCCTGATCTCTTTCTCACGTGATTGCAATGCATCAGCTATATTTAGCAAAATTTGTTTCCTTTCTTCCGAAGACACGGCCTGTAATGTAAGATTAGGAGATTAGCATGTTTTGGAAGGAACGGTATACTGAATGCTTGGTAATATCCAGGATCCGCGAGACATTTTTTAACTGTTAAGATATTAAAGAGACCTGAAGCCGTCTGGAACAGTCCCTAGCGGCAACAGCCATCTCGCGTACATCAACCTCTTTTGAAGGGACCCACTTGTGTGCATCTTTATGGAAGAGGGTACCAATACGCTGTCCTTGGAGAATTTTAGTGAGATTTTCAGCTGCATTACCACTGAAAGGAGAAAAATAAAATGTTGCAGAACCAACTTGCAAAAATGAGAATCGGATGGAGTATGCAACATACATAATAGATTTCACAGTGTTCTTGGCATTATGAATTCTGACTAATGCATCAACATAGGAAAGGGGGTAAAAAGCTCATAAGCAAATCTCATTACTGAAAATAGTGAGTTTGCATGTCATTCCCTAACTAATATATTTCTAATTGAAAATGGTGCCACAAAAAATGTGTTAAAATAAAATAAAATGGTGCTTCTGACAAATGCAAAAAATAAAGCAGCAGTGCACCTGGTAATGATAACAGGAATTCCGGCATCAGCTGCATGAACAGAAGCTTTTACTTTGGCCGTCATTCCCCCTCTTCCAACCCTAGACTTGTCTCCAAAAGTAATTTCATTTTGATGCTTTTCCTTAATGTATGTGTGAATAAGTTTTGATAGTGGATCACTTGGAGGGCCATTATAAAGACCATCTACATCACTCAACAAAATAAGAAGATCTGCTTTTAATTCCAAGGCCAACAAAGCTGATAAACTGTCATTATCCCAAAATATGCCAGAAGAATCCTGCAAAAAATGAGTAGGTAACATAAGTATTTTTTTAGGTTTTATGCATAAATCATTAAATCAATTTTCACCATATAATGATCAGCATAAAGAAACCCTTGTACACATTTATCAAAAGAGAAAAATATAATTTGGGTCTCTATTTATTGCTAGTGTAAGCCTATATCATAACAGCAAAAAAAAGAATACATTTAAACTTGTTTCCACTAAAAAAATTCTTCACAAAGAGCAATAGATTGAAGTTATCACCTCCAAGTTTAAATTATGCTTTGTTAATGAATCAGAAACAAACCTCGTATGGAGCTTTCCTAGTACTGACTGCGTCATTCTCGTTGAATATTGGAATAACTTTTAGTGCTAGAAGTGATTTCACAGTTTCAGAAAGTTGCTTTCTAAAATCTTGGTCTCTAAAATCATTGTCAGTAACAAGAAGCTGAGCAGATGTCACATCCAACTACAAGACAAACAGATAAAGTAAGAGTTAACATTTAACACAACAATGTCAACTATCCTAAGATGTTATATCAAATTTTAAACAATGGCAAACCATAAGATGCTAAATCAATTAATTGAATCAACAGTAATAACCTGACTAAATAAATCATCATAAGTAGCCATAAGGCTGCTTTGTCCAACAGCAGCACAAGCCTTGCCATCAAGTTCAACTTGTGGCTTCTGAAGGTCTGCAAAACTGTAAAATTCCCAGGAAATTATAATTTTAATTCATCTACCTTAAAATAAAATTGAAAAAAAAGACTTCTATACCCCTAACACTTCTAAAGGTATGCATATATATAGTGAAGCAAGCAACAAAACAAAGATAACTGCGACTTAGGCCCCTCCGTGTTGCCGGATGATATCTTCTGATGGCGTATTTGTTTATTCTTTTTGCCTATCGGAAGCTATCTTCCGATGGTGTATTTGGTCTGCCCTGAGCAACACAGGGGGCCTAAAGCGCAACCATCCAAAACAAAAAGTGTTGAAAGTTACATTACACATTACTTACCTACTTTGAATCAATTTTCTATATCTAAGCCTTTGTCGACCGAGGCCAACAGCACCTGATGAAACCAAAATAACTTCATAACCAAGAATGTTAAGCTCCTTGATCTGCCATTTATTTTCAAAAGGGTCATTGATGGTACATTCAAAATCCAATTTTTATTCTCTTATAATAAATAAAAAATGGAATTTTGACCTGCTCACAGAGTGCCCCTAATTTTCCAACTGCTAATCTTCCATCTTGGCGAGTAACAACAGCAGTACCAACCTTGAAAATGAAACAAAACAAATACAATCTTAGCCATTTGCATTATCCATTGGTATTGAAGTTTTGTGAATAAAATAATGCATACATAAGATAATAGTAGAATGAATGAAAATGAATAAGAGAAGAGAAGTAACCTTGATGATTATGCGCTTAACATCTTTGACGAAATCTCTACAAGGGTCAGCGTTCGCCATCTTTGGTTTGGTGGAGAGAAACAGGAATGATAGTACAGCTATGAATATGATATGAAATGATGCGATATCACGTGTGTTCAATTTCAGTTTTGTTTCTATGCAGTATGCACTCAAATGTGATTATAAAAGTAAGAGGTGAAATACTCTTAAAAAAGTAAGGTAAAATGTTTTTAAGATTAATAAAGGAGTAAAGTTATGTCCGGACCTTGGGAAGTGCAAGAAGGGCTATCCACCCCACTTAAATTAAAAAATTATATGTTTTTTTTCTTCATCGGTACACATATGAGTTTTTTCTAAACTCTAGTTTCACTTTCTGGACATAAATTTGATGTTATTAAACCACCATCAATTTGAATAATCACTTAATCAATCAATTTGAAAAACTATTTCATTGAAAGAATCACAACAATTATTTCTTTTTCGTATAAACCATTCGTTTTCCCTTTTCTTACGACGTAGGAGTGACATTCCAAACGACACCGTTAGGTAAATTTCACATTTCTTTCACTTAATTTTATTTTGTTTTGTTTGGTGTTTAAAAGTTCTTCTGATTCTGATTTTTTAATGAAACTTAGCTACACAAAAAGAATTGCGTTTTGATTTTACTGAGGCCTATTTTAAAAATAGAACTGAGCCTCCTATTTCATAAGAACGGCCCTCGTTAGAGACTCTCCGTTCAACCCTCTCCAACATTCACTCTCTTATTATCGTAGAAAACTAATGTATGTCACAATACTTTAAGTTGAATTCATTTCTAAAATGTGAGACCCGTTTTTGTTTAAATCAATAACGAAGGGGTGTTTGAGATATGAGGAATGCTGGCAACATTCATTTTTCAATACTATCTCTAGCACTCACTCTTTTATTGGATAAAATCAATGTATGTCTCACCACTTTGTGTGGAATCAATTTTCAAAGTGTTGACTCACAGTGATTTAAACCAATAAGAGGGTGAATATTAGAGAGAATGTTCAAAAGATGAGTGTTGCTATCATTACTCTTGAGATATCGTTGAAAAGAAAGTTTTGCTAGCACCACACTCAATAAAAATACCGGGTTAATCTATTAAGTTTTTAAATTTTAAATAAATCATTTAAGTTGTTAGTTTAATACACTATTATCCTTTTAAATATTTATTTGAAACCTAAAAACTAATAAATATTTAAAAGGATAATAGTGTATTAAATTAACAACTTAAATGTTTAAAAATCTCAAATAAGTGCATTAAATTAACAACTTAACAAAACTTTAAAGACTTAAAAAATCTATTTGAAACTTAAAAAACATAAAGACTAATCTGATATTTCCGTCAAACTTAAATGACTTAAAGATGTATTTGGCCTAAAAGTTACATGTAAAATTGATTTTGATTAAAGTGAATCAAATTCTAAAACAATATGTGATCGATTATATCACGTAAAAATGAGGTGAGTCATAGATGTTTGTGTAAAAATTAATTCTTAAATGAAAAACTATAAATTTTAGTTTCAAAGTAAATTCAATTCTACTTGAAAAATAAAAGTTAGAATAATTTTTATCGGGAAAATTAATTGTTAATTCATCTAAAAGTGAAACCAAACATGCACTTGATTTATGTTTATTCCATATTTAAAGGTGTAAAATTAATTGACATATTTAATTGCTGTTGAATAGAATTGATTTTACAACTATAATTATTTCTTACTTCAAACAAGTTCAAGTAAAAAAATGAGACATTCCTTCAAAAAAAAAAGAAGCAAGAAATAAGACATCTCATCTTTTTTAGCACAAGCGGCCACATTTTTAGCTAATGTTTGTCTTTTTATTGTAACACTATCTTGTATTATTTATTTTTTTTACCAACTGTATCAAATGTTGTCGTTAGACATGGCAACTAAGCTCATACATGTGGGTAACCGCCCGAACCACACCTAAATTGACGGGTTTTCCTTGCTTTGATGAGTTTGGGCATGAGTTTGGGTTTTCCCTCATTTCAAAACACGGATGTGGGACGGGTAATCGAGATGTAAGTACCCACCACGAACCCATACCCAAATATGTCCCGAATGTAAAAAATCAATATATTATTCATTTTGGACGACACTCACTTCTCTAAGTTCTCTCTCTCTCTCTCTCTCTCTCTCTCTCTCTCTCTCTCTCTCTCTCTCTCTCTCTCTCTCTCTCTCTCTCTCTCTCTCTCTCTCCTCCTTCCACATCTCACACCCTCGGTCTCTCCCTTCTCAATCACCATAGTCATCGATTGTCATCATCTATTTGTTAGATAATGCATTACAACATTGAGTTTGGGGCTGAAAAATACTTCTTTTTTTTTATCAAAATAAATTATCCATTATGGGGGTGGGGATGAGGCGCGGATACCCGAATTCGTCGGAGCCGGGGATGAGATTCGACTTCTCATCCCCGTTGGGTATGGTTAGGATGGATAAGTATTTGTGAATATAGTATGTGGACGGGAAAGGTGAAACTTGTCCCCACCCTACCCCATTGCCATGCCTAACTATCGCTAAAGAAATGAGCTAATTTTACCCGTATATACAGACTAAATCTTTTGAGTTACAAATGGATTTATCAAAAGTAATATAAGCAAATTAAAAGTAACATGAAAATTATTTCTGGTCAAAAACTTGAAAAGTAAAATGAATATGATTATGAAGAATCACGAATCATCCAATTGTAAGATTCAAGTCTTCATAAAATTTTCCGGAGTCCAACTGTCATATAGGCCACTATGTATCAAATAGATTATAGATATCTATGGGTGTAATATCTTATCAACTCTCCACCTAAAATTAATTAAAAATAAATGTAGAGTTTTGACTTTCGAAACTCAACATGTCCATGTCCTCTGTTTTATTCCTGTCTCACAGATTTAATAAGAAAACAAATTATACACTAACATACGATTAGTTAATTTAACCATTTTTCTATTAATAATTAATTTGACCAATTCCTCCAAAAAAAAATAAAAAGTAATCTGACAAATTGAATTGGTTGATTATATTTTTACAGGTTGAATCGGTTGATTCTGGAACTTGAAATATACACCTTCGGTCACCTATTACAAAAACAATCATTTTTAATTCATTGAATAACTGATATATTTTATATATATCTTTTATTCAATGAATAAAAAAAGACAGTTTTTTCTTTTAAGGCTATGTTTGGTTCAACTTTTTATTAACTTACCTTTTTTTTAACCGTAAAAGTTGGGCCAAACATATTTTTGTAAAAGTTATAAAAATAATAAGTAGCTTAGTTTTAAGATGATTAATAACTGGACACTGATTTTGCGACAAAAATATGGCACCGTATGAGTTTCCATTCCAATACATGTGACACGTAACAAACACAAACCACACAAGTCTTCTCTCTCACACGCCCACGGTGGTCTTCATCTCTCACTGGCAAACGTCCACCGACCACCGTCGCCGTAATCACTGTTGCAACCGTCGTATCTTTCTATCGTAGCCACATTGGTTGTAATTTATTTTAGGATTTCCTTATTGGAATTTCTTTTACGTCGTAGCCAATAGTTTAAGGTTTTTTTTCCTTTTTACTGTACGAATGATGGTTCAAGTCGAACAATAGTTTAACCGATAAATACATTTGCTTATATACTTTATCATACTATTAAATCATAACGAAATAATTTAGTTATGTTAACTGAAAATTTTATATGATTTTCTTAATAGATTTTTTATTTATATCATACAAAATTTCCTTGATTTATTCATTTATATTTATTAATAGAAAGATGAGTTTATACAAATATTTTATCAGATATTTTTCTTAAAAGTATATTTTAAGCTGATTACAAAATAATAATAATTGCCAAACAACTTTATCCTTCTTTATAAAACACTTATTTTTTGTTTTAAGCTTAAAGTAGCTTTTAAAGTTGAAAAAAAGTTAGGCCAAACTGTACCTAAGTATTCTTCTTCACCTCTTCTTCCACTTCCACCTCTTTTCATTATTTGAGCCTTTAAACTTTCCAAGCCTGAGAGAAAAATCCATAGAAGGATCCTGTCTTGTTCTGTGAATTGAGAAAGATCAACAGCACAATCGATTATTTTGTCTCATAAGTCACTATTATAACTGCATTTTAAAATGATCCATTTAGAATAAAAAAAATCTTTGAAATGAATATCACAATTCTTTCATACAATTCAACTTGCATTCTCAGTCCCACTCCTCAACCACAAGTCAAACAAACACAACCCACAGAAAAATAACCTACCTCTAAAAGCATATTCCAAACCAAAAACCAAATGACTTCTAAGTGCTAAGTAGCAGACCAAACTAAAAGTAGTATGATCAACAACATTTACACCAAGTGGCAGTAACCAAAAGTAGCATAATCAACGAAATTTCTTCTAGGTGGCCACAGCCAAAACTCAATCTCTTCATTCAAATATATTAGTGACTAAAATAAACCAAAAAATCCTGGTCTCAAGACAGAAGCCAAGAAAAACTTCTCACTCAACGAAAGAGCCTTGAGAATCATTATTTTGTTCGGATTTTCAATCCTTGGCACATATATTTACAATGTCATCCAATTTAGGATGACCTTAAATCGGAATCATTTGGTTTCTCCATGAAGCTTCAAAACAAAACAAAACAACAATACTGAGTTGGTGTATAACACAACAGTCATTTACTGATAAAGCTAAACAAAACACAAGTGATGCTAATGTTACCCACAAATATGTATACAAAGTCTGCGCTTACTCTATCTCCATTTACATAACTAGTCAAGTGCATTTCATAAACAAGTTAGCAGAAGACAGAACAAAGCATGAGTTTTACTTTGATTGTACTTAGCAGTGGGATTAACAAAAGAAAGTAGTTTAGGAAGCTGGTTGTTAAAGGCATTATAAATTTATAATAGGGGTAAAGTACAGTTCACCAAATTTATAGTAAAGATGGACAGAGATTCTCAAAACTCTCTTCTGCATAGTACTCTTTCTATCCTCATTTTTCTTTCTTATAAGTTATAACAGAGCAGTAATGTATATTGTACCAAAAATAAAACCTAGTCCCTACCATATCAAAGAGTTCTAATGTTTATCTAGTTCACATTGCTTGACATGCATGTACAGTAAAATCGTGCATACAGTACTAGCAAAGACACAGTTTGGTCAGAAAAAATTAAAATTATGAAAAATAGTGCAAACTTTCTATAAAGAAAAGCCAAAGTTACTCATAAATATATGCACAATTAAAGAAAGTAACACCTTGGAGCCAGCCCTTTAGGGGTGAGCCTGCGCGTAACAGTAATAACTAATAATTGCTATCAGATCATCTTTTAAAAAATCTTTCTTTACAACTCATTTGCTATCACGTGTTCAAATGAGCCAAGGGTGAATGAGTGAAGGATCATCTATTAGCTTGTTAACAGCTTTTTAAAATCCAGATTGACTACAAAATTCATTATACAAATCAAAACTATCTTGCCATTTAGACATCTTCAATTTCAATAATGTGAATGCCTCTAAACTCTGCTGTTCAAACTTGGTCACAGGAGCATCAAACCGCAACGTAATTGGGCAAAGATCATCAAACATCTCTTCTCCGACAGATTCACTCTTCTCACCGGGCTCCTCACAAGACTTCTCCGAAACCTTAAAAATAAATGTATCATAAATGGTATCAGTATGAACAGAGTTTCCCTGTACATTGTCTATTTGACGATATGTCGAAAAAGATTTTGGTTTCAAAGAACCATCCCAATGTTCCGTTTTGTCATCACCAAGGGAGATTTCATGATCATCAGGGTGACATGAACCAGCAATCTCACCAGCCACCTGCATAACTTCTTTGTATTTGAGGTCAAGCTCTGCTTCTACTGAAAATTCATCACTTTCCGAACTTGAGTACCCATAGCGAACTTCATTAATCACAAGTAAAACAGGAAAAGGAATAACTGGACCCACAATGTCATTGTCGCTATGGGGCGATGGTTTCCTTAGAAAGAACGGAGGCAGCTGAGGAAGGTCTGGAACAGCTGAAAATTCTAAAGGTACCATATTTTGGTTGTGTGCAATGACTTCACGACATTCAGAATAACTCAAAAATGCTAACTGTAATAACTCTAAAGGCAAGTCGGTCCACAATTTTCTTAAGGCAACCTCATGGAAGCTTGCTGGTAGCGTGACATCTTTAAAAATAGAAGCAATTGCAGGAGATGATCTTGAATGGCCCAACCCACAAGCATTTAATTTTTTACACAATAATTCATGAACTTCTGAACAAAAAGGTGCCTCCTCTTGATCATCAGAATAGGTCTTTTCTAGTTTTGTAGTTAGGACTTGACCAAGATTACCATTTGCATAGGCACAGAGGTAATTCAATTTTAAGTAATGAAATTCTGAAGATTTGTATTTGTATTCCTTAACACTTAAGGGACACAACAAGTGTGACTCCAAACATAAATCTGCTTCGTGGCAATCTTCCAAGCTTCTAGCCATAGCCCTAGAGGCGTGATACCTCTGCAATTCAAACTTTCCTGACGACATTACCCTTACTAGAGTAAAACCACCATGTTCATCTGGTTCACAGAGTAAGGAAGCAAGGTCATTGCTTAAAATGCCAAATCCCAAAACCATCTCTTTCTTCAGCTGCAAATCAATCCACTCGGGAAGTGCATCCTTTGACAACTCTTCCCTGAACAAACAATTTCCACAATGACACTCGCGACTAGATAAATTGATTTCAGATGGAAGCTCCCAAGCACAGAATGTTGTGTTAATCTTTGAAAGCTTTGAAGTAATAGAACCTTTTCGAAATGATGTAGGTCCATAGCAGAAGATATTGAACTCAGAATTCCAAAATGATCCCAAGATAATGCAAAATCCCATTTCAGAAGCCAACTGAAAAGTATCTTTTTTTGAGTGGGATCTCAATGTAGACAAACTTAATACAGTCATGTAGCACGGTTCATCAATGCCGTGCCTCCATTGCAATACTGGCTTCAAAGGGTTCCTTACATCACATAAAACTAAAAGACTTCTAGAAGCCACAGTGAAGTAAAAGTTATCAGGAGATTCAGTACCAACCCTTGACAAGGCAAGAAACCGCTCATTTTCATCAGGAGCATACATCCGCAATGTCTCAATCTTCAAAAGGGAAGTAACATTGCATTCATTTGATCTTAAATCAACTAAAAATACAGCATCGTAACGCGCAACAATCAAAATCCTCGGATGCCAACTAAATTCACAACTAAGCCAAGCCTTGTTTTCAGAACAAGCGGAATCATTCCATGGTACTCTCAACCTAGTCCCTTTGAAAGTCTTCATTGAACCTTGAGCATCCACATCAAACAAAAACAATTGACCACTTTCTAACAAAACCATACTCTCTTCCAATATATGAGGACTCCAACAAGCATGCACAACAGCTTCCTTAAACACTTTACTTCTTCCCAAATAAGACATACTAGGGCTGTCCGAACTCAAATTATGTTTGACATCAAACCAACAAACAGAATAACGTGAAGAAGCCAACAAATATCCAATAACAGGAAAAGAATTGGGTTCACTGTCATCCTCGGTAACTGGATTCACTGACATCCTCAAGATACGGCTCGAAGAACCAGTAGAAGCTCGAAAAACATCGCCTTTGACATCAAGCCGAGTCTCCAACACCGAGTCCTTAACACCCAACATAAAAAACCCAATAGTTTCGTCATTGGCACCAGTTGGGAAGATAACAACAGCTTTTGGGGTGTTTGGGCATTTAAGAATTTGAATGCGGTTGTGAAGGAAATGAGAAACATTGTCATCAATGTCTTCATTAGTCGAATCAAATAGATGGGCAATAGTGGAAGCGGTGGAGGGAAGAATGGAAGGGTCAGAGGTTAAAAGATAGCGTTCGGTTAAGAGGTTATGTGGAAGGTGAAGAGAGGGAATTGTGGAAGAGAAAATAGGGGTTGGTGAGTTAGAATTAGGGTTAAAGAAGAGTGGACCAAGGGAATCAGGATCAGAATGAAGAAGAAGATTTGATACAGTGGATGCACCTATTGGGAATAGTGATTTCCATTCTTGTGAAAATTCCATTGCAAGTAATAATAATGATTGTTGAAAATCAACAGTAACCAAGATGATTAAAAACTGGTTTAGTAAATAAATCTGCAGAAAACAAAATCAGCAAGAAAAACTAATTATCAGAAAACAACTACATTTCGATAATTAAAACAGCAGCAATGTTTTTATCAGAAAAAAACTACGAAAATGCAATGAATCACATGAACAACAACAAAAAACAGGTAAGAAATGGAATTGAGTAAAGGTATTATTGTATGGTTATAAAGTAGAAAACGAAAAACCTATCCATTAATGAATCTATATGAGCAAACACAATGTTATCGGAATTTTTTAATGTGATAAGAAAGGAAAAAGGAATGAAGGGTTGAAAAACTTACTGTTGATTTTCGAAGCTCTGATGCTATTGGGAGATGGTGATGACGAGAGACAGCGGTGAAGATGAATTTTGTCAGTTTACCGGCGCGGCAGCGAGATGTGGCGGACTAGTTTGATGGTGAAGAGACGGCGGGAAGAGGGTTTAGTTTAGGGCTTTGGGAAAGAAACTGAGAACAAAGAAGAGAAAGTGAGAGGAAAATAAAGTATAAATCATTTAGTCAAAATCTAATATAAATTTTAAATATTTTCTTAATTTAACTAAAAATAGTTCTCTTAAAATACTAAACGCCATTTAACTAAAAAAAATAATAATGTAATTTTCAGTTTTTAACTTTTCTGCATTACTATTAACAAGTTGAACTTTGGTATGTGTATGTAAAAATGATACAAAATAAACAATTCAACCTTTCAAAGATACTAGAACATCGATGCACGGGTCCAACCAACGAATAAAACCGACAAATAAGTTATACAATATAACTAATAGTGCACACTAACAAACATAACATATAGTGCACACTAACTATACAACTTCTATTAGTCTGGCTAATAGCAGAATATAAAACATCGATAATGAAATTATATCATTGGTCATCTCAATGACTATGTTAACTTTATCATCGACTAAAAAAACAATAATGACAAAACTATATCATTTTGAAAGTGATTATGCAAAAACCTCGGCTGAAAAAAAAAACAGAAAGAAACAAACTTAAGCATGATTACATATCATATATTTAGTGAAGTTAATTAGCAACAATTAAACTTTAAATAAAATAAACAAAACAAAATTTGAGAGTTATATTCCTCAACTCAACAATATAGAAGACCTATTCATATATTTAAAGTAGTTAGCAACACTAAATTTATCCTTTATGAACTTCACAATCTAAAGAGTATAAAAAATAATTGTTTCATTTGGAAAATATTGTAGATAGCAATCCAAAAGATAAGTTCGAAGACCATTAAAAAAAGCGATAAGTCATAAGTAGATAGCAATCCAAAAGATTGAAGAAAGGAGGAAATCAATTGCATTGTAGCATGCAAAGAATATCCAGGTATAGATATGGCGTGCACCATACTCAATCCAAAATTTTCACACCAACAAACTCGCTATAAGCCTTGATCCTCCATCAATTACAACATGGTGTGTGATGTGATTTGAAACCATAAGTAACAACGAATCAAAAACTAAAATCATACTAAAATCAAACGAATTGAAATCTCTCAAAAAAAAATTGAATTGAAATAGTATAATTAATGTTGGAATCGTCAATGAAATTGTTATTGAAACTATTAATCAAAATTGAAATCGACATCAAATTGAGAAAAAATAAATAGAATAAAAAATTAAGACAATCATCTCAGATAAAAAATTAAGACAACAACACCACTAAGGTACGATTGAACTCCTTAAAAATAGATTGAATTAATTTTTTCGTTTACAACGCAGCTCAAATAAATTAGCCTAGATAGTAGGACAAATTGCAACTCAATTCAAATTAAGCCTAAAAACAGGGGATTAAGCTAGAAATGGGGAAGATTTTCAAAGCTTCACATATCACAATTAGTTCTATCAATTTTCAAGATGTTCATTAAATGCACTCATGATATACCTCATTAAATGCAGGTGAAACTTGCTAAGGAAGTTAGGTAAAGATGTTTATTTAGGAGGGAAATCAAACTTATGATTAGGGCTAAGCAAAAGCTTAACCTTATAAGCTTTTATAACAAGAAGAAGAAGACACTGTTTATACTTGAAAATCACTGGACAACACTCATAACTATTTATACTTGTGAGTAATTTTCTACGGTAAGTAAATTATGATCCATAGTAAAAATCTCCTATTGAATAACCCTTATTTAATATATGTTTGGTTTTGCGGTGATAAAAATGGAATTTGACTGAATAGATTTTGTAAAATTGGTTCAACTAAAAGTGAGTTAAAAGTAAAGTGATTTGTGTTTGAACATTTATGTAAAAGTGAACCAAATTATAAATTTATGTGTAAAAATCAATTCTAAAATCAAAAACTACAAATTCTAGCTTCGAATATAATCGATTCTGGAAACAGAATCAATTTTACTTGAAAACAACAAAACATGTCATAATCAATTCTACACCTTCAAAATCAATTATGGTCACTCTAGAAGTGAAACCAAACACACACTAATAGAGTGTTTGGATTGGAGTTTGCATCATGTTTCTCACTTTCCAATGCACTCTTGACGTGATTTTTGTGAAGCTACAGTTGCAAGCTTCTATGTATTCGTGAGTTTGTGCACATTTTGATGTTGTTCCAAAGAGGGGCTAAGACACAATATGGAAGACATAAAAGGATGTGCGTAATCAGAAGAGATGACAATGGTGGTTTGAGCAAAAATGCAAATGAGAGAGCATAGGTGTTCCAAAGCCCCCATAATTCAACCAAATAGACATCGAAAGAGCATAGGTGTTTTGCAAAGCCACACACCCAATTCTCATATTTATCTTGAAGCATCCCCACTGCAGCTAGCTGCACATTCTCACCTTGAGCAACAATATCTGAGTGAACGAACATACCACCATTCTCATAAAATTAGGTATGTTCATATGTTAGCTCAATTTGTCCAAACGAGCAACTAACTTGCATGCAGTTGCTTAGGGATCATCTTGGACTTATCTTGATCTAGTAAGTAGTACCTACCAAGCACTAGTAGGTCGAGTGAACCTCAATCTCAAACCTAAGCAACGTTATAAAAATATCTGCCAAACCTACATCCTCAACGACTGAAAGACATATATACGTTTAATGTCAATAGAAGGATAATTTTTTTTGAAAGGACCAATAGAAATATAGTTAAATTCCTTAAAAAAAGAAATATAGTTAAATAAGTATAAATTGATAGTTGTCGTTGTCACATCAGATGCTAACATGCATAAACTCTTATTTTAGAACAATCAATCTTATATAATGAATGTTTCACTTCTCGCCCATAGCGTTGGAGTGTGTCAACCATTCTTAAAGAGTTTTCCCATTTCTAAAATTTTCTCAAACAATTAAACACTTCAACTTTAGTGGCATATGATTTGAGAGAAGAGGGAACCGAAAGTAGAGTAAGGTATAGAGATGAATAGACCAAGACAAAAAACAATTCAACATTAGTAATTTTTTTTTTTAACAGAATAGAAATTAAAATAAAATGGAAAGGAATTACAAAACTGGGGGGACATGAACCTGACCCAGTGGACCACAAGCTCAAACCCAAAAGGGTGATACAACAAATCAGTACACAAGTGGTATAAAAAACAACTTTAAACAACACTACAACGGACAACCCAGCGCACCCACGTGTGGATGCGAAATCGAATTGCAAAAAAAGCGTAGAAGCGAGTGTTCAGAGTATCAAGTAGGCGTACAAATCGTATGTCAACACATAAACGATCCAAGATCCAGCAGCTCCCTAAAAACAATAGCAAGCAATCAAAGCACTTTCGGGCCCTTCAATCCAATCGTAGTCCAAAAGAATAAACGTTGGAATTCAGTCCACCGACGACATATGAAACAACCACAACGAAGGATGCAGTTCACAAGGTACGACAGATGACAACTACCGTCAACACGGAGTGTCTATGCACCTAGCCCTTTCGAGCAACATCTGGCGTATGTTGAGTCCATAAACATCCAACAAACACACATAGATGACATAACTGATACGAAACAAATCTTAAATCTGGAAAAACCAGATTAAAGATTAACAACAAACATAGATCATGAGCAAACCACCACCAGCACCTTCAACTTCCTCTCCCTGGAACAAACAAAGATAAAAAAACGAAAAAAAACAACAGCGGCTACCACAAAAATCTCGGAACACAACAACAGATCCGTAACGGACGCTCGATTACAACCATCCTCAACGGAGAAGAGCAGTAGGCACAACACGAACATGGAGAAAAAGCATTCGTGAAACACCGTCGCTAAACCGAACAGATCTGGCCGCGCCAAGAAGGCCTGAACTTCAACATTAGTAACTTAACAAGTGTATAACATATAATGTCATGCTATTTGAATTTTAAAATTAAACCATTTTAAATTAATTAAATCTTGTTATGTAAAATTATATTTATATAATCAGAAATACAAGTTCTTTACGTTTTCCAAAATCATTCTTTACATTTTCCAAAACAATCGATAAATAATATTTGGGAACATACATATCTATATATTTTTTTTTAGTGGCTGAGATTCGAACTCCGGACTTTGCATATATTATGCATTGTCCATACCAACTGAGCTAAACTCACGATGACATACATATCTCATATATAAAAATAAAGAAATCATTTTGTAGCTATTTTAAATAAATAAAATTCCTACTGACTACTACTAAGTAATTGTAAGAAGATACTGATACACTCAAGGAAAAGTATAAGCAAATAGCAAGACATCTCCTCACATATATTTTTGCATTATATTTTCCTACACCACTGGGAATATGTGGGGGTGAGATATCACATTTTCAGTTTCAGAAAAACAGCAAAATACAAGGTCAGATATTTACAAAATTTTGGAGAGCTCAAACATTGCATCAATCTTTGTACTTCTTCACCTTCCCAAATATCGGTCAATCACAAGGTTTTGGCCAAAGGTGGTCACCAAGCTGATTCAGGGAGCACAATCTATCATATTACTTTGTTAACTCTTCTTGCATCCATCTAACCAACAGAGACACAAACAACAGACAGCTAGCGAGTGGTGCGAGGTAGTGATGGTGGCTTGAGCTTTATTTTTCACCACTGCAACACTTTGAATTAATTATTCAAAGAACTGAACTTTGATGAAGACGGCCAAAGCTATTTGCAAGAAAAATGCTGCAATTATTGCCACTGAAAGATCATTTCCTATAAAAGACCGTAGGTTCAAAGAAACAAAGCTAGCTGAGGCAGCACCGGTAAGGATTATTATGATCCACCGAAGAATCTCAACTGGAATAAGCAATAGAAACTGAAAAATTCACGAGAAACAATTATTAGATAAAAACATGAAAGGCAATGCATAAACAAATCAAAACTAGCAAGCCAATATATGCTTGTGCAAAAAGGTAATGTTCTGTTGTCAATGCGAAAATGCGGCACGGCCAACTCAATAATTGGCACGATGCGGGAGCGGGGCGCGGTGCGGGCGCTATTTCAGTGGTTGCGGCCACTAATAAATTTAATACTAGATACCATACTATTCAAAAAGAAATACTAAACTACCTTAAACATTACTCAAAATTTCATGAAGTATTCATAATATGAAATAAAAGGGATAGAAAAATCGAAAATGGCTAATACCAATTATATACAACTAGTACAAGTTATTATTTTACTATTTATAGGTCCACTTTCCACTTTTGACATGCGCCAACGCGGCCTGACACGCGCCGACGCGGCCTGGTGCGGTGGTCCTGATTTTTCCGCTATAGCGGCCGGCGTGGCCGCTTTTAACAACATATGTAATATATAGTAATTTGCAGCATATAGTGATAAAACAACATGCCATACACAGAAAGCGGAAACTTACAGAAGACAAGATGAAAATGGTGAGGGAATACCCCCACAAGCACCAAAACCGTATAAGGTTAGCATTTGAACCCATATACTGAAGGAAAAAGTAGTATGCCAATGGGACCACTATCACATAGCCATATATAGACCATGCAGCCGTATTCACATAGCTAACATCAAAGCTCCATGATGTTCTGTTATTTGTATGTTTTTCCATAAGGTATGTTGCAAAATTTCCAAGTAAGGCAAGTACAAAAACCAATGTTGTTGAGATCCATATAAGCCCATACCTGTAATAATGGAAACGTATCAAGTAGAAAGTAATGAAGTAATACTTTCATGCTTTATTACGACAGTCTTGGACTCTATGTAGGAAAAGAGAATACAATAGTAGCTATCTCATTACTTAGGACTGGTAAAGACAAAATCAAATAAAATTAAGAATAGAATAAAATCACGGAGGATGAAATCAAACTTTTGTCGATTCTCTTGCATATCGCATTACCAGATATATTTATATAACAGGGACCGCTATAGATTCATAGTATATAATAATTTAACCCGCAAATGGAAAAAATAAAGAGAAGACAAATATTGCCCAGCTCCTTAGTAACTCTCTTTAGCTACTAACAATTTTAAGGTATGTACATGATTAATATTTTTGAAGATTTGAAATGCCATTAATTGCTTCGTTCCAATACAGCTGGATCAATATATTTATGGAATTGGTAGAAATCATCATTTCGATATATCTGCCTCCGTTATATGGCAAAGAATTAAAATGTAATAAAAAATATCAGAAATTTATACATTTTGGGCTAGGATGCTAAAAGAATTTGTTAAAAAGTCCATCATGTCTCCCATTAATTGGCATATTTATAGTTCCCATCCACCCTAAGTTTGCATAAAACAACAACTTATGTTTGCGTTATTCAGCAACCACTGACTTTCATTTTCTCAAATTCCAATTACGGAAGTAATAATTTTGCATGGGTCCACAATGGACAATGGACCAAACAGAAGGCAAGAAGAAAAAGGGGGTGGAAGTGGAAGAAGCAAAAGGCAAGTTTCACTTTCTCCCCATAAATGTTATTGTGACAGCGCAACTGAAGTTTTCCTCCAAGCACCACATTTGCTACGTGAAATCAAGATCAGTTTTGCCATTTTAGTTATCGAAAATGTAGCAGCAAAAATATAAAATGCAGAACTCACAGATCAGGGTTAGCATCTATCTTGGCAAAAAAGTCATCACCGACTGGATTCAAGGAACTTATCAATCTGTTCACGACAACATCTGTATCCACGTTGAAATACTGTGTGTACGATGAGACGCTAAAGAATCCCTGCCAGTTATTAGCTGGCTGTTGCCCAAAAGCATCTGCATGGATGAATAAGCCACGGAGCCGTGAATGATTAATATAGCATAGATTGGTAATAAAAATGTAAGATAACAACCATTCTCTAATCAGGCTACATGATCAACTGTCAGTATTAATCATCTATCGGCCAAAGTATGCAACTGAAAACAAGCTCATTCAAAATCCAGAAAACAAACTGCGTAAAATACTGCAACCACATGCAACTATTAACTGAATAAAGCCATAACTAAACATAGTATGTATAACACCTTATTCAACTGGTTTAGACTTTAGATCGCTCGTTGTCTAAGATAGGTAAAAGCCTAAAATTAAACAAACAAAAAAGACTCTGCGTGCACAATAGCGATCAATTCTTAGCTTATTAAATCAAGGCTCTGCCCAAACATCGACTACCAAAATGTTTTGTTTTTCTCCTCGCAAGTCATAACCCCCTCCCCAAAAATGGACAAACGATATACCAAAGTTTCTAAAATGTGAAGCCATAAAGTATATAAATGGGTTTTAACTTTTATCAAATAAAAAACCATAATAAGCTACAATTTATCAGCTAATTAAGTTTGATAACATTACTTACCAGTTGGAGTTCCGAGAGTTTGATATCCCTGTTGTCCGCCTCCGCTTCCGCCTCCACCTCCACTGTTGGGAGGGAAAGTTTGCATATTTGCATAAGGGACTACATGTTAAGTTCATAAATATTAGATTATATCAATTATCAAGTGTCGCAACTTATTAATCCTGTACTAAACTTTATTAACCATAATTTAAAGGCAATTAACTTGGATTTTTAAGTATTCAAAGCTACATGCAATTGAAACACCTAAAAAGAAAAACAATGATGTAATTTGATACCTTGATTGTTTGAAGCATTCTTTTGATCAACAATGACAGCCTAACAATCAGATAACCATAAATATCCAATTTATATTTGAAAAACTAAAAACTAAAATAAAACACTTTAGTTGCAAATTGAGATTAATATGAATACTCACTGGAACTGATCCGAGTAAATGGCTTGTATTGCTGCTACTGGTACGAGAATCTTCCTCCATAGGAACCAAATAATCGCTAAGATTAATTAACAAAAATGGAAATTGAAATGCGTTAATTGGAAAAACGTAGAATCGCTATAAACCCTTGACTTTTCAGGTTAGTTCAGGTGAAACTGAAAAAACGATGATTTCATATTGGGCCCGTGGGCCTTGTGATGTCAGTTATGAAGCCCATATAAAAAAAGATAAAAAATGTCTGAGCCCGGGTTCGAACCGGGGACCTCTAGTGTGTGAGACTAGCGTGATAACCGACTACACCACCCAGACATGTTGTTGTCTCCTATTTCAATTTAAAGTTTATATATCATGTCAATAATGAATTATTTATATTATAAAACATTCCAATTCTGGTTTTTATTTTTGAACATTAATAAACTAAATCATTTAATTTGTATACAATCAAATTGTATGCATCAAGTTACGTTGATTTTTAATATAGTTTTGTAAATATATATTTGGTGTGATTTGATTGGAATTGGAATGTTTGTAAAGAAAAATTAAATTGTTAGTACGTAAAAATTAATCTTTAAAGTAATATAGAAAAGTGTTTGATAAAATAATTATGAATAATAATATTACTCTAGTAAAATTAGATAAATTAATGAAATAAGAGATTTTTTTTTTTTTTTTATATGTATG
>Ga0228711_1002318_pt1 | contig 29202 bp, 18 predicted proteins | sample MedpolnodulmetaG_2_FD_177996 | JGI IMG/M metagenome (GOLD analysis project Ga0228711, IMG submission 177996) | Root nodule microbial communities from Medicago polymorpha collected in Santa Monica, California, United States - brown nodules | ecosystem: Host-associated > Plants > Roots > Nodule... | reverse complement strand
AAAAAAAAAAAAAAAAAAAATATATATATATATATATATATATATATATATATATATATATATATATATATATATATATATATTGCTTTTTTTACCTTTATCATTTAAAAAGTGTAACAAACAAGATGAGTATATTTATATTTACTTTTTCAACATTCCAATTATATCCTTAAACAATATTTTTATAATAAAATTGTTCTTGGTGTCATTAAAAAAAGAATTTATATTTTTTTTGGTTATATTGTATTATTGTCTGTAACGCCCACATTAAACGTATCTAGAAAGTTTAACATGTGCATTTTCTTTAGTACTGGATACATTAAAATTTACAACAAAAAACCTCGAATGAATATTATACACAACAATTCACATTCGTACATAGAGTAATACAATACATCCTATCCAAAACATAGTAAAACCCTCTTAAATCCATAAGAACATCCTGCAGCGGGTACGAACGAGTCCTTGCTGAATATCCATTCGGCTACGAGCTTGCTACATCCTACTAACCAACCTGCTGATCTGAAACAAAATAGGATTGGAATGAGACATACTGTCTCAGTGAGTACTACATAATCCTAGGCTATAGGTAACCTCGGGGGAAACCTATGGTCACCACGTGTCTACAATACAACCTGACGGTTGATTATTCGTGTGTGGATCATGCTTGCATAGATGGTCGTGCATACAAGATCCGTCGTAGGTTCTTCTTAACTTATCTTATGGGTCTTGCCTTACATCATACATGTCATGGCGGTCAAGGGAACCTAGGACCGCTAACTCAAGATACGCTAAACGCATCAAGACCTAACATGCTTATTCATGACATGATCGTAAACTGGACGATCGGGGAAACCTAAGATCATCGTCGGTATAACTTCATAGCTTGTTCTACTTGCATAAGCTTGCACATGTCTAATAGTATATTATAACATAGTCATATTCATTCATTATGTTAGAGGTTAGCGTTGAACAAACATTATTATCTGAGTTCATTTTACGGAGTGCATCGGGTGGACTAACCCCGAGTACAATCCCATACATGACCGATGAAAACCTAGCTAAGGTACATCGGACTCTCTCAGTGTCGTGCGGGCCCACCTTGCGGTGCGTAACTTGTCCCCAAAACGTGAACCTCTTGGAATCCCCCTTGGCGTGGATCGCAAGAGACACGACACCTACGTCTTGCTTAAATTCTTGTTCATACATGATGACTTATACATAACTTACTTAAATAATCACCACGAGCCCGTAACCTACTCGATTAGCGGTGGATCATTTCGTGCATAGTCTTGATCATACATAACTTATACCTAATGTGTTTAGGTTACATGGTAACATACTTATTCTCGACTACCTAAGTCGAGGCTCTAGAATCTTCCCTATACTTAAACTGAATTCCTACCCGAGCATAAATCACAAATATTATCGTGCTCTCATATGCCACTCACCATTGAAAAATGTTAATGTTACTCATGCATTTCATTTATAATACTTCAATATGTAATGCGCATTAGTTTCTTGACATGAGGCTTTGTTAAAGTTACAAATGTTTGCAAAGAAAAGTATCGGATTGCATTCTGGACCACAAGAAGTATTTTCAAAAATGTTGTGCAGGTGCTGCACGCTTAAGCGTGCCCCCAAGCGTGCAGTTCGCTTGTCCGTACGCTTAAGCGAGCTCGTAAGCGTGCAGAGCCTGTAGTTACGACGTTTTGCACGCTTGAGCGAGCAGTGCACGCTTAAGCGAGCATTCATCAGTCCAGAAATGTAGAATTCGTATTTTTGACATAAAAACCTCAAAATCAAGCTTTTAATGATCACATTACACCCATAAATCATGGAAAACATCCTAGGTCTTTTGCATGACAACAATTAACACAAATCCAACGGTTTAATGGCATAAGGGGTACTAAAATCATACATTCATAACCTAACAATATCATGCTTTCTCACATAGATACACACAAACCCAAGGTGAAAAGCTATCTAAAGAACTCACATTATTGATCTTGCACATTACAGCTTCAAGCTTCAAATTCAACTTCACACCACCAAACCCTAGCTTCAATCTTGTCTCAAGGAGAAGGAATGGAACCAATGCTTAATTCTTGTGAACAAGCTCTGCTAGCAATGCATTTAAAGCTAACATGCATCTTGACTCATAGTATCTCTTTTCCACACAATATTAATTGCATTTCTTAATATGTGTGAAATGCCCAAAACGTCATACAATTTGGGATGGAGGGGGTATAAACCAAACAATTAAGATCAAATTGTAATCAACCTCATCAAAGACGAATTGTTAAAAAAATCTTGGGTTCGATTATTACATGGTGCAATTCTAAATTTGACTTTACTTAATTTCGGCGAAACTCCAAATTATTTTAATCCATTTTAGAATTGGAGGTTAAAATACACTTATAAAAGAATGAGAGGGTGTTGAAAGGGATGCAAGTGTCTAGTCTGATAAACAATGCATGTGTTTGATGTTAGTCCTTAAATGTGTAACAAATAGTCAGAAGTCTTTGAATGTATAACGAGTAGTTACAATAGTCCTTCAATATATCGAAATTTCAAAATAATCTTCAATTGTGCACTCTGATAGTCAAAATAGTCCTTGATGTTAAAAATAATCCATAAATATAGACAATAACTCTTTTTTATAGTGATTGATATGACACTATGTAAATACTTGATGAAATTGATATAAGGTAATTAAGTGTACTGAATGACTGACATGCCAATATAAACGAAATATTTTAACGCATTGACTATTTTGATTAACAAAGTGTACCATCAAAAACTATTTTAAAACTTCGATATATTAAAAGATTATTGTGATTAAGGGTGCGTTTGGTTTGCAAAACAGCAAGTATTGTACAGAAAAGTACAAAAAGAACAACACATGACAAATTTTTATGGCATTGAATAATTTTTTGTTTTATATGAGTTTTGGTGGACGAAATGCTATTTTGGTATTTTAGACAACCTGTACGTGGGACAAAAAGTTGTGCTGTGGTTTGGTGAGGGACAAAAATATCATTTTTTGTCCTGTCCCTTACCTCCAATTTGTCCTGTACCTATAACAGTTTTACAAATCAAACACTGGACAACTAGAGTTGTTATGTCCTGTCCTTCATTTTTTAGTAAATCAAACACACCAATAATTAGAAATTGGGATCAAAATAACTATTATAAAATATATATTTTTTATTTTATTATAAAAGAATGAGAGGGTGTTGAAAGTGATGCAAGTGTCTAGTATAGATAAACAGTACAGGTGAGAAAAACAAATAGATCGAAATTGGCGCTCCTTTTTCCTTTTCTAACATTCAGTCATCTCTCTCTACTTTCTCTCGATCCATCCACGAACCATTTCCGCAACTATATAAATCAAAACCTCACACAAAACAATATCACAATCCCTAAATCTCAAAACAAATTAATCGATTATCACACCCAAACATGGCCTTACGCAGAAGAACTTTGCTCAAAGTTATCGTTCTTGGAGACAGTGGGTACGTTCCTAATCCACAAACTTCTTTTTGAGTTTTTTTTTTTTTTTTACTTTTTGTCTAACGTGATTTTATTTTCATTTTTGTTAGGGTTGGAAAAACTTCGTTGATGAATCAGTATCCTTTGCGATTTTCTGATTTGATAATTTGATTCATTTTTTATTTTATTTTTTATTATTATTATTACTCATTTGATTTTAGTTTATTGCTTCATTTGCATGATTTTGGGTATGATTTTAGTTTATTACTTCATTTGCATGATTTTGGGTATGATTTTAGTTTATTACTTCATTTGCATGATTTTGGGTATTTGTAGTTTTTATTTCAATTGGGATGCATTTTTGGAGAGTGGAATTTATGATTGTGGTTGAGAATTTGTGTTTAGTTTAATTTTTACTATATCCGAATGCACATCTCGCCGAGATTTTTAATAGCGGTAATCATATCGTGGTTTTATCGCGATTTTCAAAATATCGCTGAGTGTTGTGGTTGTATCGTAGATTTTATCGCAATTTTCAATATCGCGTACGGATGCATTTTTGGAGATTTGAATTTAGAACTGTGGTTGAGAATTTGAGTTGAATATAATTTTTACTATATCGGAATGCACATCTCGGCGAGATTTTGAATCACGGTAATCATATCGTGGAGAGTTGTGGTTGTATTGTAGATTTTATCGCAATTTTCAATATCACATTGAGTTCTGGTTTTTACCGCGATTTTCAATACTGCGGATCTTTGTGGCCTCGATTACGATTGCTGGGAAATCGAAAACCCTAATGTCATAGCTTAGGATGTAGTCACGAAACTCTATTTAGTGGTTCATCGGAATTTTTTATATTGATGACAATTGGGGTAAAATACGTTATCGATTGCGATCGTGGAGAAATCCAGAACTCTAATGTTGAAGTTTAGATCGTAGTTGTGCACCGTTGTTTGAACTTTGTGTCTTACTTTAGAGTAGCTGAATTGTGGTAATGGGTTGTCACAATCTTTTATATTATGGAGAATTGTGTTTAAATCGCTGAGAAATCAAAAACCCTAATGTTGTAGTCGCAGACCTTTATTTAAAACGAATCTGGATCGTGGCAATGGTTAGTCGGGATCTTTCTGAGAATTGTAGTCAAACGGAGCCTCAATTGCAGTTGTTTAGAAATCATAAGCCATAATGTTGCAGATCAGACTGTAGTCGTAGACTTCTATTTGAAACCGTGTCTCATTTCAAAGCAGCTGAATTGCGGTAATGGTTCATCGTGATCTTTGATATTGCTGACAATTGTAGTTTAATGCATGGAGTTTAATGGCGGTTTCAATCAATGTCGTGGAGAAATAAAAAATCCCTATTGTTGCATCTTAGATTGTAGTCTCAGATCTTTATTTTAAACTGTATCACTTCAGAGCAGCTAAATACATTAATGAGCCATTAAAATTTAAAATAATAGAGGGCAAATACTATTTGGCATACTCAATGAATTGGCATGCTTAATGAATATTGGAGATTGGTAGGTAGAAGTGGTCCTTACGATTTTCTCTGAATCATTGGTAAATTATGGCTTTTTAGCACGACTCTAAAATGTATTGTTGTTTCTCTCTAGCATTGAATGTGGTTCGGCACAAAATTAGGGTGATACACATTTAATGTTGCTGAGTTTCTTTAAATATTACGCTTCTGTAAAACTTATGATTATTTGATTTAGATCGATTTAAGGTTATTCAAGGACTATTTTATTTTTCGAATATCGGCACATGTGGGCCATTAACTACTTGTATAGATATGTGCACAAGAAGTTCAGTCAGCAATATAAAGCTACAATCGGTGCTGACTTTGTAACCAAAGAATTGCAGATTGATGACCGACTAGTTACTCTACAAGTGGGTTTTCTAGTTCATTGTTATTTCAGTATTATTTTTTTATTGTGTTTAAGATTATTATAATTATAATGTAAATTATGTATATTTTAATGATTTATGTGTATGTGTTGTAGATATGGGACACTGCAGGGCAGGAGAGATTTCAAAGTCTTGGTGTTGCATTTTATAGAGGGGCCGATTGCTGTGTTCTCGTTTATGATGTTAATGTGATGAAGTCATTTGACACCCTTGATAACTGGCACGAGGAGTTTCTGAAACAGGTTTACTATGTCTCCTCTATTTTTCTAATTTTGTTACTCTCGGTGATTTGCATGGTAACACTCTTTCAAATGTTGAGTCCAAATAAAATTATAGGCTATACATGTAAAAAAAAAATAGATTCCTTTGAGTGCATTTGAGGTTTGTGAGACAAATTCTGAATATAAGCTGCTTTGAAATTATGATGACAATGGAGAACATCATTTCTTCATGTGTAGAGGATTAGTGTGAATACGGATTTTAAACTTGGCATTATAATTATTTATTGCCCCAGAAATTGATTTTGATTATTTCATATAGCTTTCATTTGTTAATTATATATGTAATAATAACTCGTGACCATGGTTATGCTGTATAGCACCTTCTCCAATAGTTTGTTGAGACAATTGTTGCATCTGAATGTTTCTTGTGACGTTAAACGATAACAAAAACATAGCTTAATTCTCCAGTATTTAGTTCTTACTTGTCTTGGACCTCTATTACCATCAAAGAGGAGGATTGGTTCTACATTTCCTCTTACAATGGTTATGAATGAATCAACGGAGAAAACAGTGAAGGAAACCAAATTGGATGAATAACCTAACAAACGAAATGGAAAACAGTGATGAACCACAGAGAAGGGTCAACTCCTTACTCTATACAACCCAGAAACCCACTCAGGAATTGCTTAACTCCCCAATCTGTTGCCTCCCTCTGAATAACTATTACTTCCCCCACATTACGTTATATCCTCCCCCCACATTATTAATACTTCCCCCAACAAGTTTCACCTTGTCCTCAATGTTAATGATGACTAAATCCAATAAGCTAGTATGGTCCCACTGTTTTTACGGACTCTGCCCATTATTATTTCACCAAAGAATGCCTTTTGCTTATGGGCTGGACCAAAATCTTCCCGTCCAGCAGCATAATACAGAGAAACATCTGCCTTTCCGGCATTCCGACTCTCTATGCTAAACTGTACCTAGCCCATTAATACTATAAGTTCATTTCATGGACAGCTTGGGCTTCCTCTACGTAGAATTTGGTTGGACTAGTAATCCGATTCTTAGAGGCCAAGTTTTCTCATTATTGGTGGTTTTGGCCCATTTGGTTTGGAACAGGGTCCAGTTGGTACCCATCAGATTTCACCGTTGTATCTTGTTTCCATCCTTCATTGGTTGCCTTAGTCAGCTTCCCTTTTTCCATTCTCTGCATGACAGCTTCTATCCGGCAGTTTTGCTAGTGGCTGAAGGGTCAGATTCTATATAAACCAAGGGCCCTTGCTCTCTGCACAAGCACTCCTTCACTTAGATTGATGCTAACCTGCACTCGCTCTAACTAACTCTGAACAATTTTAAACTATCAGAAACTAACCAGTGCCCTGTAACACATTACATGCTGTCAAAGTTTACTTGACTGGTGCCAATATCACCAAACAGGGTTTCAGCGCTTTGAGACAGCAGTACCTTAGATGAACTATTTTCTATGCTCTCATTTATATTTGGTTCGCTATACTAAGATATATGTTATTACGTTCATAGATTCTAAGAATCAGAGTGTGCTGCTAGTTTTTGGCTTTTTACTAAGATTCTGTTCTTTTGTTGTTATTTAGAAAGTCTGGATGTCCTTTTATTGTCTTACTGGAATTTCTATGAAGTAAATTATATAACCCGGAGGAAGGATATTTTTGGTGTGAATGACGCATTCAAATTCTTATTGAATCAAACATACCACAGCATAATTTGTTATGTAATTGAACTGCTATGGGTAGTAATTTTTCTGTTTGAAGGCATTTGAGCCCACCGGATGTTGAAGTTGTTGAGCTGACAAATTTTACTATTTTATGCATACTTTTCTGGTTCATTAATTATGGTTTTAATGTTGTGTCACAGGCAAACCCTTCTAATCCAAGCACTTTTCCATTTATATTGCTTGGAAACAAAGTTGATATTGATGGTGGGAATAGTCGAGTGGTAAGCAAATGCTATTGCAGTTATATAATTCTTCATCTCCTGCTCAAGGGTCTAATTATGTTCTATTCAGGTTTCTGATAAGAAAGCAAAGGAGTGGTGTGCCTCAAAAGGGAATATTCCTTACTTTGAGACATCTGCAAAGGAAGACTTGAATGTTGATGCTGCATTCCTACGTATTGCCAAGACCGCATTAGCCAATGAACGTGAGCAAGACATGTAAGATTTTAAGTTTTAAATTTAAATTTTGCTTATTTTTGTCCAATTATGTTTAGTTCCTAGACATTTTTCTTTAGTGTCTATGATAGAACATTAATGTGGCATTTGATCCATGTAGCCGATTCCACTTAGTGGGAGAAGGCTTGGTTGTTGTTGTAGACGAATACTGAAATGATGAATCATTTTATGCATCACACACCAGTTAGTAGTGTTGTGCAGCAGATAGAGTATAGGATTTCCTGGCTATCTTTTTATCTGTAATGTTTTTTATTTTTTTATTTTCCCTGAATACACATAGCTATAAATCACATGGCTTCTTTGGCTCTTTGCCTGAGTTTGATTGCCCAAAGGAAAAGATTATAATTACAGATAATCACTGTTTCTGCTATTTTTGTGATAGATACAATACTTACGTAGTTTTGCATTATTTTTAGGTTTTAGTGTTGGGCAAGGGTGATTGTGCCTCTTAACATTTAGTCTGGACTTCTGTTGTTACTAACCAATTGTTTGCATAAACTTTCACTTGGCAAGAAGTGTTGTCTTTCGAATTGTAACTTGTAATGAAGCTGCCAGTTAACATAGGGGACTCCCACTTGGGACAGTAGGATTTAACATAGGGGACTGCCAGTTAGGGCTTTATGCAGCTGCCCATTTCTCACTACTTGTGAAAAGGTTGATTGGTGAAGCTGGTAGTTAATATAGGGGACTCCCACTTGGGACAGTAGGAATAAGCACTTCAGAGTGAATGGCTCAGCTTCCACAGTTTGATTTTAAACTTTTCCCCATTAAATCTTATAAATTTGATCGTATGGTTTGATCTAATTCAATGATGTGGAATTTATTCATGTACTTTCTCGATTTCTTTCTTTCTTTTGGGGCCTAGTCTTATTGACTTTTCGTTAGTAACCAACTCCAAATATCCCCCATCAGTTAGGTTAGTTGGTCAGACATAGTTAGAAGAAATAAGACATGTCACCGAAAAATAAGAAAAGGGTTTTTGAATGAAAGGGAGAGGTGCCTAAGAATTTAAGAGGAAACTGGGGTCTTTTGGCATGATGCAGACCTTCAGTATTCTAGGTAGTTGATTGCTGTGTTTTGTGCTGTGATTGAGCCGTTACGGGATTGCGGCACAGATAAGTTACTGGCTACCATGGTGAGGCAAGGGCGTCATGCATGAAGGTGTAGGCGTGCAGTGAATAGCAAAATAATAATATAAACTTATAGTAAAATAATTACTTGTATGTATGTAGTATAAAATTATGTAGATATATAGTAAAATTATTTAGAATTAGACATAAATTATTGAAAGACAGGCCATCCTGCTACATGTTATCCCGGCTGTTGTCCGGGTTGTCTGGGATTGACAACTATGTTGAATATTTGTTGTGTTTCATTCCATAATTAGGGTAAAGATTCACTTCATGATTTCTAATAAAATACCATGTTACTGTCACCTTTCTTTGTATCAGATAAGAGATTTTAACAGATGCTTGCTTAACTGATTTCAATATTTCATTATGCCTTGCAGATATTTTCAACCTATTCCGGAGCCTGTTGTTCCGGAGAATGAGCAGAGGGGTGGGTGTGCATGCTGACCAGAATTTCTCTCCAATGTGTTGGCTCAAATTCTTCAATTCTTTTTGGTTTCATTAGATCACTCCCTCCTCTCTTTGTACACTCCACATGAGATGCTTGAGTAAATCATGTTTGCCCTTGATGTTGCCGTTGTAGTTCTGTTTACTTGCGGTTCAACTTTAGAATGTTGCATTCGTAGGAAAGAATATTAAATTGGTTTTGTTAGGCGTATATTATCATTTTTGAAATTTACATCGAATACTGTTTTGTCGAAACAAGAGATCGTAATTGTTGGTAGTGATAGCAAAATTAGGTGTATTGGAAGTTCTTGATGAAAAACCAAACCTTACAATGGATGGCATTTTTCTCCCAATTGAACACAAGTTTGGTTTTTCTCCTATTTGAAAGACAATAACAATTTTTTCCCTAAAAACACATACCTCAAGACTATAAAATGGAAGATGACAAAAGTTTTATTTTGGGTAGACAAATATTAATAAGTTAATGGTTAGGTTAATTTTCAGGGATCAAACTCTAAACCTTCTTATATCTCATTTGTGTCATTTAACTCACCAACCTAGTTATTATAGTTGAAACAAATATTGATAAAACTGTCATTTTCACGTGTTTTTAAGAAAAAGAAAAAAATTGATGTGAGAAAAGCAATTTATATATTAATCAACCCAGAAATTAGAATAACTATAGGTCCACTCTACTCTAAACAACAATGTCAGCAAGAACCCTACATTATAACATCAAATTCTATCATAATTTGTAATTTCAAAAACCTAACCTAAAAAGTTTTGCTAAAATTATGAAAACTAACACCCTAAGCAACCTACATTGCATGTAAATAGGATTAAGATGACTTACTTGTTATTTTGTTTAAGCAAATTGGATGATTTTCGTGCAAATGAGGTTTGGGTGATTTTGGATTTAACTTTGAAGTTGTTTTGCATGTGTTACTATAATCAGAAACTGTAGTTTCGTTGTTCTTAAGATACAGATCGCAGCGGCAGTTAACTACCACTGATGCCAGCGGCAGTTAACTGCTGTCGGTTTGGACAACGGTAGTTAATTACCGCTGGAGGTAATTAGGAAATTTCTATGTGTTATTAGGAAGATATTAAAGTCAAAAAAGCAATTTTCTTAATTAATTTGCCAATCTTTACTTCAAAATATCCACATTCTCTTTTTTTCTACTCGTACTAAGCTACTTAATGGAAGATTATAAATTAATCTGTTATTCATTGGATGCATGCGATAACATATCTACTGCCATGTTTTTTAATGAATTTTTGTTTGAAACTATTTTTCAAATACATTTTATTGTTAAGTCATAAAAACACATTTTATATTTTTGTTTGACAATATTTTGTTTGTTACATACTATGTTATTATTATTTGAATGCATTTTCGATAAAGTCCAAAAGAAACAATCAAATTATTTAAAACTTGATATTATGAATGAGAGGATGCCGAGTATCAAGATCCTATACAATAGAAAGATAGAATGTATAATGATCTCTAGAGTCATTACAAAGAAAAAATTGAATAAAAGGTGAATGAAATTGTACATAAGTGTGTTTCTGTATATAATTTAGTTGGAGTAAATAACTCTTAACCAACCTAATAATTCTAGTTAACTTATCAACTAACTATAGTTGATTAACTATATTGTAATTCTTAATGTGCACCTTTCAAACTAATCCTCACTTATAGGCATTATATTCTCCTCATCACACATTTCAATCTCTTATCATTCCATAAGCCTATCAAACATAGCTATTTTTTTTCACTGACAAATTCTTTTCACTCTCCCATGTATTGTGTTCCACCATATGATTTCCATGATTTCGGCTTGGTTGCATTTTGTATTGTTCTATATAGCCCTACTCCTTCCAATTTCCATGCTGCATTAAATGTATCATACAACTCGTCTTCCTTCTTAATCGAGTGTGCTTGCACTTGTCACCAATGGTTCCATGAAAATCGGAAGATAAAAAGACTTTATCTTCCTATTTCCATGAAGTCATTGGTGACAAACGCAAGCTTCCTTCCTCTTCAACATCGTACTCAAAGGCAGATCTATTCCGGTACGAGGTTGTGCTTATACACCATTAATTTTTTATATTTGCACAAGTTATTCATTGTTATTACTATATGACTATTGATATATCAACATGAAAATTTGAACAATCTATGGGACAACTTATAAAAAATCACACCAAAAATTTATAATAGCTTTCTCTCGACCAAATTAACACTTGTTTTTAATGTGTTTTTATAAGTTGTCTCACAAGTTGTTCAATTTAATGTTAAAATATCAATACTTTTTTCAATTTACATGCCAGACCCCAAGTGCATCTCTCTCACCTCATAGGGCTCCACTTTTTTCCACAAGAGAAGCAGGGCTGGCCCATAGCCCATCGAGGCTGGGCTATGGCACCGGGCCTCCAAGTTTTTGGGCCCCAATTTTTTTTATATATTTTTTATATATTTAAGACACTAAATAATGGTAATATATCTGTTAAAAGCGAATTATATCAATTTGTTTAGTGTGCTTCAGTCGCGCGGCTAGTTTGTGTTGAGTGAGAGATCGTGTGTTCAAGTCCCACCAAAGTGTGGTTTTTGATAATTTTTCTTAAAATGACTTTTTTTTTTTGGGGCCCATATTTTTTATTTTTTTTGCATTCCTTATAAAACTAAAACCGGGCGTATGAATTTGTTAAGACGGCCCTGAAGAGAAGTGCTAATAAAAATAATCGTTCTGAATTTGTTTTAAAGAAAAGTGCTACTAAGCTAAAATACAAATTATGTATCTCAGTTACATAATAGATCATGATTATTATTTTTAATTTATTTTACTTTTTTCTTTATATTATTCTTTTGCCTTTAGATACTCATAATCTACTGCATCTTGTAACTATAATTGATAAATACTAAATTTTACAATTTGTCAAAAAAATAATAAAAAATAATACAGGTTAAATATTTTTAGAACACATTTTGTTTGATATATATGTGCTAAAAAATGTATTTGATCTTAGCGACACTTAAATCATTACTCTGGAGAATAAATAATTAATATGAGAAAAAAATGGTGATATAAAAACAAATTTAAAGGCAGAAGCATACCTTTTCGGCACAACAGATGAAGTCTCTGTAACCGTCACTAGAGCCAGGGACGATACGAACAACCCGCAAGGTTGGATGAGCGGTCATGTAGTTGAAATTTTGGGAGCAACTGTAAACGTAACCATCACCAGAGCTAAAAGCGTCGGAGATTCAAACATTATGGTAATGTCTGAATCCTCAATGCTTCTAGCTCAGTAATGTTTACAGTTGCTCCCCAACCTTCAATTATAGTTACAATCATCTCCCCTCCAACACTAAGGATTGTCCATTCATCTGATGTAGAGTCGTCTCTAACTTTGGTGACCGTTACAGTGACTTCACCCGTTGTGCCGGAAATGTTTGTTTTTAGCTTTAAATTTGTTTTTTTTTTCAACATTTTTTCTAACTTTAATTATTTATGCGCAATGATTTACGGGTTGCTAAGATCAAATACTTTTTTTAGGACACATTTATAATAAACATAATGCTATCTAAAACTGAATGTTAGGTAATAAAAGTGAAATGAAAACCTCACTATGCGTTAACCATGATCGTAACTCAAGTACAGAACTTGAAAGAATAGTTGTATAAATCGCAATAATATGTTTTAAACTATTGCAATTTCTTTTCATCTTTCGAAAAAGGCTTTATAGATGGCAAGAATTACTCAAATGATTTTTATTTCTAATCAAATTTATATTTATTGTGACACATTTGATGGCGGACTAGGGTTGAAAGTGTTCGTATCTATGAACATGTTTCGAAATCAGACAAAATTTTGAAGTTCAAAATTTAGTCATTCATCACTTTTGTGTTCTACTCGAGCTTGTATGGTGTCTCTAACTTAATTAAATATCAATACAACCTAAAAACTTCTTCTTTCCCACCACCCTTCTCTCATGCCCTATAGTATTTCGGGTTTTAGGTGTTCGAAATCAAATGTGAGTGATTATGTTTCACATCAATTAGAAATAGAGGAAATGTTAGATATATAAGAGAGGAGACCCATATACCTGATGCTAAGGGTTTTGGGTGGAGATGTGGTGTCAAGTCTCTTAGTTGTTCTAAACGTTTACCCCATTGCCGCTTTCGACGTTCCCCGAACTCCCCAACATTAGGTTGCGAAACGTTTAAAAAACATTTCAAACCCATTTTTTTGGATTTTAAGATCTAAATGGTAGGGGACGAAAGCAGTTAGAGGGTTGAAAAGAATTCACTACAATGACTCACTTAATTCAGATTCTTCAAGCCCTTACTTCTAGAGATCATTTTAGACACAGGCATTGTTCTTGTATAACATAGTTGAATGATCTCTATCATTGACTATGAGTTCCTAAATTATTTCAAAGAGTATTAAGTGATTGAGGTCATCAAATACAAACTTATTTGAACTTCAAAGACTATTATTAAGTGAGTGAGGTGATCAAAAGCTAAGTTGCCTAAATGATTCAAATAGCGTTAATGACCTATGCTTGATGAATCTTGCACAAAAAAACAAATACTAGAGTGGACAAGGATGGTTAACACTCCACAACCATTATAATTTTTTAAAGAATATTATAAAAATTGAACGCACGAAAATGTTTATTATAAGAAAAATATATAATACAATTTTTTTTTGAAGGAATAAATATAATACAATTGGTCTCATGAGCTTAGCCCAGTTGATAGGACACCTCACTTATTCACCTTATAAGGTGAATTCTAACCACTAGGTTACTGACAAAATAAAATAAAATATATATATATATATATATATATATATATATATATATATATATATATATATAATACAATTGAATAGTAGCAGGTTAATAATTCAGCATTAAAATAGGGTAGTGGGTAGTATTTTAAAATATTTATCCTCTATCTTGGCTGCTGTATGTTTAATCTTAATTTTATATATGTACCAAAGAAAACGTAACCAAAAAATATTAATTTTAAATATTTATAATATTTAAAAAAAAATACTACTAATAATGATTAAGTAAAAACCTTTCTGCAGTATAAAAAATAAAAATTAAGTAGAAATGAATCTTCTATTTATTTTAGAATATATATTGGTCAAGTAGTCTATTGGTCGGAGTTTCACCCTTTAAAATGAATAAGTGAGAGATTTTATATTGGAATTCTGACACCTACCAACTGAATTATGCTCACGGAGATCTAAAAAATAATATATAATCCTCATATAAAAAATTAATATATAATTAGTGCAAATATCATGGAATATTTTTTCGGTTGATAGAATATCATGGAAAATATTGACCAAGTTAAATCTAATAATTAATTAACTTATCAATAATGCAGACCTACTTTTACATATAAAAATATAAAGTTGAATGTCTTATATATGTCACTAACCAAATATTTAAAATTTCAAAGCAAGTAAAAGAAAAGAATGAGGCAAGCTATAAAATGAAACATGACAAAAGTTTTACTTTCGATAAATAAATGTTAGATAAGTTAGTGGTTAGATTAGTTTTTAGAGCTCGAATTCCGAGTCTCAATGTCGTTTAGCTCATCAACCAAGCTATAGTTACATTAGACCATTAGACTCCAATAATACTTTATATATTAATTAAGCCAATAGTCTATATAATTGTCAACATTCATGATTTCATATCTATCACTTGAGCACTAGAGGGCCACTCCACTTCCATTTTCACTCTTCCAAAAAACTCATCAATATGGCAACAGAAGTTTCAAGCACTGATCCCACTAATATTAATATTCCAACTCATACAAAAGCTTGGTTCTACTCTGAACATGGAAAACCAATAGATATTCTAATGGTGCATCCTAATTGGTCCATACCTCAACTCAAAGATGACCAAGTCCTCATCAAGGTTGTGGCTGCTTCCCTTAATCCTGTTGATTACAAGAGGATGCATGCCTTGTTCAAGGACACTGATCCTCATCTACCTGTATGTTAATTTTCTCTTTAATTGAAATCATGAGTGTTTGTAAAAGTTTATCTTAGAATTTATTTGTTTATGTCATAACAACTCATTTTAGTATTTAAGAAAATCACTTATTTTTGTAAGTTATTATATGCCTAAACACACTTTATATATAGTATGTTAGACGGTCAAAATTACATGTTTAATGACCCTTGTATAAGATTTTGTTTTTCTTTTTGAACCAATATATGAGATTTTGTTATTGACAACTTTTTTTTTCTACACACTAAAATACATTAAAAATAAAAAGTAAAAATAAGAAACTAAGAGACATATTCCCGTGATCTTAGCTCGGTTAGTAGGGACATTAACTATTATATGTAGAAGCTGGAGTTCAAACATCGGACACTCCACATATTATATGTAGAGGTGGGTTTTTATACACTAGGCTACTTGAAATAAAAAAATAACTAAGTGACATAGATTTAGTCGGCAAGAAAGAAAGAATAGAAAAAAGCGAGAAAAGAACGAAAACAACCTTAGATTTTTTTTTTTTAGGGAACCTTAAAGAGTATTTAGAGATTCACTTCTAAAAGTAAATTAATAAAAAAATTGTGAGGAAAATTATTAATACCTCTCTTCAGGGTGAATTTTGTCACCCATATAGGTTCTATCGAGTTTGAGGAATTAATTTTTGCAATAGTCACAAATGATGTCTGATTCATAAAAAAAAAAGTGACAAGATAATTATTAATTCTTTTGTCTAAAACTTTTGTCATTAATTTTATTTTTCAAGATAGTGATATTTTTTATTTTTTTGTAAAAATTTAACATCAAGGTGTCAATTAACTAAGTGATGAGAATTTGGCATTATATATAAAAATATTATTATATATAAAAATAACACTAATGTCACTTTTTTTTAATAATAATTCTCCTCTTGCCATTTTCTTAAAAAACATTCATATTTTGCTTTATGAATTATTTTTTTGGGTGAGAAGATTGTACCAGGCTTTGATGTTGCTGGCATAGTAATCAAAGTGGGAAGTGAAGTGGTGAAATTTAAGGTTGGAGATGAAATATATGGCGACATCAATGAGGAAGGACTTTCAAACCTAAAGATTCTTGGCACTTTGTCAGAGTATACAATAGCTGAAGAGAGATTATTGGCTCATAAACCAAAGAATCTAAGCTTTATTGAAGCTGCTAGCATTCCTTTGGCTATGGAGACAGCTTATGAAGGACTTGAGAGAGCTGAGCTTTCTGCTGGCAAATCTATCCTTGTCTTGGGAGGTGCTGGTGGAGTTGGAAGCTTTGCTATTCAGGTTTATGTATATCCAATTTGAATTTAATATCTATTAACTATTTCCTCCGCAATGAAATATAAACAAAAAGCTACATGTATTTGATCTAAATTTGAGCCAAATACATGTAACTTTTTTCTTATATTTTATTACGGAGAGAGAGTATCATGTTATTACTTATCATTTTTTGGCTTAAGTTTATTTTAGATTTGATATTTAAAGTTTTGAAAATATTTTTGTTTCAATGCGCTTCTGACCTTCTAACTTTACAAGTTAAAGTTGCGATTTTGGATCCCTAAAGAAATAACAGTTTTGACCCTTATCTTTACTCCCTTTTACGAAAGGTCAATTTTGACCCAGTCAACGCTGACTCATGCGTCACATGAGTAATTTTTTATTTCTAAAATGAAAAAACTCCATCTCATCATGTTTTAATAACTCCCTTTTAATTTTTTATTTATTTAAGGGGGAAAATAACAACTTTTACAAAGTTATGAGGTCAAATGAACATTTATACGAAATATCTTTCTCATCAACAATATTTTGAAATTTGACACGATTACTTTTTATTGTTTTTGATTAGTGTAATGTTTTTTTTTCCCTATTTTAGTCTATGTAATATTCTCTCTGTTTTATTCCATATCATCCTCGTGAGCTTAGCTCAGTTGGTAGGAAAAATGCATAATATATGCAAGGTCTAGGGTTTAAACTCTGGTTCCCACCAAAATTCCATATCATATGAAGATGACTAATTGATGATAAACCAAGTATTATATGAATCAAGTACTAGAGTATCAGAAACAAAATTTGTATGATAGTGATTTAACATAAATAAACAAAAATCAATTGTAGCATGTATCAAAAATTTGAGGAGTGAAAAGGTATGTTTTAAGGATTAAAACTGAAAATTAGCATAAATTGAGGAACTAAAAATATATTTATATGTTTGGATGCAGCTTGCCAAGCATGTTTATGGTGCATCTAAGATAGCAGCAACTTCTAGCACTGGAAAAATCGAGTTTTTGAGGAAGTTGGGAGTTGACTTGCCAATTGATTATACAAAGGAGAACTTTGAAGATCTCCCAGAAAAGTTTGATGTAGTGTATGATGGAGTAGGTAAGACCTATTTATCTGTACATACTACATACATATCTCTACAGAGAAGTTCTTTGATGGATCATAAGTGGTCCCTTGTATCTAGTATAGTAAATCAACATTTGATGGTCGGTGATACTATTTGAAAATAAAAACTTACGACCCTTCTCATATTTACGACTAACATGGTGACTTAATCGATGTCAATTTTGATACAAGCTACATATTTATTTTTCACATTTTTAATCTAATATATATCATTTAAGTCATTATTTCAATTGTAAACATGAGAAGAACAATCAATATCAATTATCAAGAGAAAACATTTGATGTCATTAAAGTTTTGAATAATTTTTAAGTATTGATCCACAGTGGACCACTTATAAAGATTTTCTCTATCTTTGTATTCATTAAATATTTAGTTTAGTTTTCTACATTGTTGGACTATACGGAGTTAATTATCCACAATACTAGAGTAATATTTTAAATGATCTCTAAAATAACAAAACATTAACCAAGTTCATCCATCTTTGATACTATGTGATCCAGGGGAAGTTGATAGGGCTATGAAGGCAATTAAGGAAGGGGGCAAAGTTGTGACAATAGTACCTCCTGGATTTCCACCGGCTATTTTCTTTGTGCTCACTTCTAAAGGATCTATCTTAGAGAAGTTAAGACCTTACTTTGAAAGTGGTCAATTTAAGCCAATTCTTGACCCCAGAACTCCTATACCATTTTCAGAGGTCATTGAAGCTTATTCCTACTTAGAAACCTCAAGAGCTACCGGAAAAGTAGTCATTTATCCCATTCCTTGAAATGCATGGCCTAGTATATCTAGTGAGAAAAGTGATAGCAACAATCACTTTAACACTTTTCTCAATATTTTCTCTTATCAAGAACTTTTTTTTTTGTATATCTCACCACTTAATGCGAGACTTAAAATAGTTTGAATTACATAAATTTCATTCAATAAAAAAGATGTTAGAGTGAATATTGTCAGGGAATTTGGTCCTTATCCATTGATGGACACACTGTTAAAACTAATTAGGTTGAAAGAAGACATTGTAAGAACTTGTTTTAGACAGGCTCATTGTAACACCCTAAATCCCGACTTTAATTTATTAAATAATAAGAACAGATCTAATAAAAGTATGTTACAAAATTCATCATATTTCATTCAATAATGCAATGGTAATTCATACTTCAGCAGTGGAAATAATTAAACTTATCTCAAGTGTAAAAAAATATTCATATGTCTTCCACATCAACAATGGAAATAAGAAGAGTTTCACAAGACTCTAACTCAAATGGAAAATAAATTTCAACGTTTTAACCTCAACCATGGTGTTACAGATTAGAGCATGTGTTCATCGACTACATAAATTCACTAAATAAAAACAACAGAACTAAGTCTCTGTCGTCGCCTGCTAAGCGTCCCGCAACTAGAGCTCCTCGTCATGAGTATGTGTATCCAACAAGTACATACACCATAAATACAACAAAAAAGGGGTGATAATACACATCATAACATTTAATTGGGATACATGAATAAAATTAAATAAACAAGTATATCGTCATTGATCATCATTCACAACTTATTCACTACTTCATCAAGATTATACATCATCCACATATACATCAGTTATACATCTTTAGCACATACATCAGACATATATCATTAACACGTATAATAGTTCTTATCATTATCACATATACGTCATTAAAATACATATATCAATTACACACATCGTAACTCATGCAATGCACTTCTTCCTATCTTATACATGCATGCCGGTATCAGATCCTATCGTCTTTATAATGTATGTTCCAGTTGTGTTACTGAACATACATTCATCTTTCGTCTTTCATCTTTGTATGCAATATGATATGATGCATGCAGACTCATTAAACACCAGATATCAAATACATCAGTAGCACATCATCTATACATCATACTTCATTCTGTCATATTACTTGTTATTATAAAACAAGTACGTCTTTCATAAGCATCATTTATTATGTCATTCATCATCGTCATATAACAATTATAATATCATCTTACCTCATCATCTTACATCTAAACCATCTCATCGTCAATTAACATCATGTGTGTGTGTGTGTGTGTGTGTGTATATATATATATATATATATACATCCTTCGTTAAATCAACATCATGTTTAGGACTCATACCCATCATTAGTTTTCTCTCCATCATTTACATCTTTTATCCCAGTGACATATCTTATCCTTCGTTCTCAGTTTCAGATTTTTACCTCTCCATCACCATTCCTCATAATGTCTTTCATCTATAAAACTAGACTTATTAAGTTTTAAGACCATTTCTTCGTATATTAATCCAACATTATTTTCGTATATTACCTTAGACCACTAACATCATATACTTGGTTTACTCAGACTTTATACTCTTTAATTTAACTTATATTATTAGACTTAACCATTATTCTAAGGTCCTCATATTATATTCGTCGTGTGTTTATGAGATATTCCTAAACAATTCCCTTTACTTCACTTACTCACCTTTCTTTAGTTCAAGGTCTAGACTCACTAGTAATTTGGGTTAATCACCTTTGATTATGCCTAAAAACACTTCCTCATCTTTGTATTATAAAAGTTATGTTTCCTATGTTTTGGAAGGGTGCACGATCGTGCTATTTGGGGGCATAGTTGTGCGCCCCCTAGATTACAAAAAAACACATGCGCCTAGGAGGCACGACTATGTGTGTTTGTCTAGACAGAAAATCACATTTCTGCTATGATTTTGTCTTGGGGCACCTTTCATGACTCTGATTTCCATCTAAAACTCACCAATTCTCCATTAACCTACCAGATTATCTACTACTTTTTGGGCCAAATTCTCAATTCAAAACCCCTAAACTAATTTTCCTCAATTCTTTATAAAAAAATTCTTCATAAGTTGTTTTCAACTTATATTCATAAGTTCTCCAAGATAGATATTAAAACAGTTAGTAGCTTATAAGTAAATAATACTTAATTTTATCTTTTTATTTTATTTTAAAGAAATAGCTTATATAAAAAATGCTTTATCATGATTAGTGTTTATGCTATGCGTTGTCAATAATTTTTTTATCCGAATAGGGACTTAAAATAGTGAGTTAATGTAACACATTTTAGGTTAAACTACAATTTTGTCCACTTAAGTTATTTTTCAATTTCATATTGGTCCATTAAGTTACAAACCTTAGACATTGACAAAAAGAACTAAAGTGTCTAACGTTTGTAACTTAACAGACCAAAGTTTCAAATCATTGTAACTTAAGGGATGAAAGTGTCTAAAGTTATACAAAAATAGAACAGAAAGAAACCTAAAAATATCTTTAAAAGGACAAAAAATATTTTAACCTAAATTTTAGTGTGTGTGAGACAAGTTTATCTTATAAAGATTAAAGGTTACCAACGTCAAAACATATACTTGTTAGTACACATGAATGTATAATTTATAATTTGATGTGGTTAAAAATAATTGGTTATTCCTTTGTAGGTTTGATCGCATTTTCTATTTAAAGATTGTGTTTTTGTGGTGTTGTTGGCCAAAAATTACAATACATACCTCTTCCTAGGGGGTGATGATCGATTCTATGGTTTCCAAAAGCCTCCAAACGAAATTTTCACATGATAATTTCCAGACTCATTTCCATATCAAACAAATTCCAAATCATAATATTCGTGCATCAACAATGCAAAAAGATAACCAATAACAAGCTGGTTTTGGAGGCACTCTCCTTAACAAGAGTCACATTTGATAGTTAACGCTGTCACAACTTTCCTCTCTAATTGCCTCTTTGCATTTGATAGGTCATGCAATCAAATACAAAAACACATGACAAAGTAATTATATTATCATATTCCAGTCTTATTTTTATTGACAACTATGTACTTAGGATTCAATAGTAGCTTAATGTGATGTTGGAAGGTTCCAGAGATTTATGGTAGCAAGAAATATGTATTTAATATGTATAATAAAAAATCATAACTTTTTCACTACAATAAAACAAAAAAGTGAACAAGTGGGTTGGACTGTCACAAAGAAATATAGACTTGAGGGGAAACCAAGCCAGTTAAAGCTCATCATATTTAAGATTAATCACTTCACCCTTAACAAACCAGGTCAAATTCGGCCCCCACGTGGATCCATTTGGCCACCGAATTTGACAGACATGATGCATTATTTTTGAGTCCTTTTTCAACAGGATTTGCCACAATACATGGGTGGATGGCATACAAAGTGGATTGGGCTCCCCTTAATTTAACACAGTCGGGATACTGTCGTGAATTGTTTTCTCGGGAGAAATAGCTTTTTCCTTATGGTCTAAATTTCTCTCTGATGGATTTGCATAAATTCGTCATATTCTTTTTGCGAAGAGAATATCAGATGCATGAGTAAATCATGTTTACCCTTTGATGTTGTCATTGCACTCCTATTTGACTTGTGGTCTAACTTTAGATTAGATTGTTGTATTTGAATAATTTAGGCAATAATGCTAGTCATCCCAAATTCCAATTTCACGAGTTATCCCGATGGTGTTATCCACAAAGCCATTTTTGTTGACTTTCATAATTACATAATAATAACTCTCCCATGAATTCCGCTAGGCCTGCTTTCTCATTGGTTCACTAGTGTTTCGCTATGTATTCGGGAAAATATCATTCGTTGAATATAGCACTGTTGTAATTTAGGTCCTACTTGTTTTCTGAAAACATTTTCAAAATTTATTTTCTATAATTTCTTTATATATTATAATTAAAAGGAAAACTAACTTTTCGTATGGTTTTTAGGACCACTCCCCTGTATTAAATTCTAGTCCCAAACATTTATTTATCTCTAAGCGTTTTTGGTTTTTGAATTGTTTTGAGATAATTTTGTTTTTGTTGTTGCTGTGAGTGAAGGAGACCCAAGGAAGAATCACTTTTGTCCCCACATTAGGAATGAGATCGTTCTCAACAATATCGATATGACAATGAAAAAGTAGCTCATATTACTATTATCTGTCATTTTTGGTTTCCGCCTAAGCAACGCTAAAATTCTTTTTGGTAAGATTAACGGTTGAAATAACTTATAAATATCCTTTGTAAAGATAAAAAAATCTGAAAATTAATTTTTTTTCAAATTTTTAAATTGCTTTATATTTTTAAATTAATATAAATGATAAAAGATTACTAATTAAACAATTAACGTGCCACATAATCAAAAAATGATGATTCAATGCGCCACATAAGTATAAATGTACAATCAGCTGTCTTGAGGATTTAAAATCAATGGGATGTAATCCAAACTATTTTTTATGGGGAGGAAAACCGGAAATTGCTTATATATAGGAGGCCAAAGCCCTATTAACCCTAAATATAAAATGACACAAAAAATGTGTATTTATTAGTATTTATTTATTTTATAATTAGGATTGCAGGAGTAAAAGTATCAGTTATACGTTTTAACTTATACACTACTTCAATTAGCTTATCAAAAACCGCTATAAGCTCGTAAAATGAAGCTCTAAGCTCATGATAAGATGATGTTACGAAACAAATCTTTTTTAGTTGTGTCAGCTCACAAGATATAAGTTATAAGCTCAAAAAAATGTCTTACCAAACAATACCTTAAATGTTTCATTCCAAATGGTGCGTAAAGGAGCTTGCAGATTCTTCGAGGAAGGAAAAACATCAAGAAACACTTTACCAAATTTGGCAAGTTGACAATGTCACTAAATATGATTTTCGTTAATTTCGTAACGTCACACGAATTTTGGTGGCACGCGATTTTCTTCATTATATTAGAGCAGACAGAAAAAATATCATTTTCTTCTCTGGTGCTTGCTGATAAACGAATCCCTTAAACCTTTGCAAGTCAACATATATTGCACCATCGTGAAAAATAAGAGGAGCAAAACAATATATTGTCTTGCCTGTGATGCCTGAATGTGTTACTACACACTTACCTGTACAATATAGATATACGGGCTAAAGCCAGCGAATTTCCATATAGCGAAGATTTCCCGATATATGTGGCATTGTTTCATTGCATAGTTATTTGTTGATTTTCCATGTTTTACGCCATCCTCTCATGTATTCCGGCCAGCTGTGAATTGTGATTGTTGACTGTTTATTCGGGATGATTTCGTGATGCTCCCCTCGAGATATATAGCATTGCTCTTATTTATATGATATGACCAAGACAAAATAATAGAGAGACATTGATAATTCATCGTTAATATTAATATTAATCCAAACTATAATGTTTGCATATTTGGCATCCAATGTTTGCTGTCATGCACCTTACACTGACGAAAATACCTCTTCGCAAAAAACGGGAGCAAACTGTTTTACCTCCAGCAACAATTAATTATGTAGCGACCCAAAGAACAATTATAAACACCGTGATTAGATGATATGCAATCTATGAATTATCTTCATAGGCAAGGAGAGTTGGTAACAAATACTAATGTTATTGAAAACCAATTTACAACGAATATAAAGTGACAATGATTGATGTTTGTATCTAAGACAAGATGATATTTCCATAGTTAAGTATGCTGCAATGCAAAATGGAATTCTACGCATTAACTGTTGTAGGAGTCTTTTTTCCTTTGTTGCTGTATATGCAAGTCTGGATCTGAAACGACATTTAACTACTATAGGTAGCGAACAATAGTTAACTACCTGAAAGAAAATAATTGAGCCTTGAAGGCAATTTTCATAAAATATAAATAAGCACCTACTCTTCCATCAAGTCTGCAACCTGCAGCCTCGAAATATATAAATGAAAAATGATAATATTAAACATGAATAAGTTATCAGGAAGATCAAGCTACATAAACTCAAGGCACATATAAGTCCAGAGCCAGACTTTGGGGTGTGCAAAGAGCTCAATGGAGCCGGGCCTCCCCAAGGTATGAGCCTAAAAAAAATAAAATTATAGTCCAGTAGTATTACCCCACTAAAAAAATTCCTTATTCTCTTCCTTTCTCTTTCTTTCTTTTCACTTACAGAGCCGAGCCTCCAGATTCGTAGGAACGCCTGCATATAACACAGGCCACAAATTCCTTCTAGAAAACATGTTTCTCATCATTTACTTTAAGTAGATCTAACAAAAGACAGCAAGTAGTAATGATATTACTTGAACTGTTGTCTAATTGTTGACAGAAATAATCCATAGGGTCGTTATCGGATACTCCATTTGGTCCTTATTATAAGTAAAAAAATTCACTTTTTAGGTTTATTGAAAACTAATACATCTATTATAGCCCGAGTAAACCACATAGATCAGTTATTAAATAAATAAAAAATATGATTTTGTTTTTCTTTTAAGCTTACTTGATCCACCCGTCCTTTAACTTGATTATTTTTTTAAAGATGGTCGCATAATTACAAGACGCCTCAAAGTGGTTCCTTAAATTTCTTGCAGTTATAGTTTTTGGTCCTTTGTTAATAAGGTCTATGGTGGACCACTTTTAATATTAGTCCACCTTAAACATTTAAGGTCAAGGTGATAGCAAAAAAGACCAAAAGCTATAATGGCAGGAAATTTAACGGACCGTTTTTAAATATTGTTTAGTTATGAGACAATTTTGAAACAAAGGGTTAAGTTAAGAGGCTTGTGGATAAATAAAGCCTTTTATTTTATAATAAGGACTAGAGATAGTATCAGAATTTGCAGAAAATGTATACTGAAGATCTAAAAAGTTGCAAGTTCTAACTGATTCTTAGGTGATGATAATGGTAATGGCAATTTCAGGGGACTAGGAGAGTCCAATTCGTCATTGATAACAAATACTTCCAAATACACAATAAAGAAAATCAAAATTTCTAAAAAGGGTATATTGAAGAGATCATATATCAATGCACCAACAATCACAAAACCCCCCAAATTTCGAAAATATTGTAAACTCTATCAACGATTTTACAACATAAATATATTACTGCTAGTCCAAATTGTATAATAATTCAGCAGGATTATCATAAATATACGGTCAATTGAAAAATCTCAAATCACATAACAGTTAAAGTTCGGATGAGATGGAATCATACCCCATGTAATGAAACAACTCCATCTGCAAGATGGAAGGCCGATGGCAACGCAGGTTTTGGGTGGGAGAAAATATAGAACGTAGATTGGCGGACAGTCCAGTAAACTACTGATCCTGTCTTTCGATATCCACATTCTATCTTTTCTCCCAAACAAAACCTGCTGCTATTTTTTTGTAATTCAAAGATCGAGTCTGACATCGTTGATGGCGGAGACAAGATTCAGTTTGGTAGAGTTGTTTATTTATTTTTCTATAAATTTGCCATTTACTTCGTCTAAAACTCACTCTTACGTGGTTCAACTCAAATATTCTTCTAAGCCTGCTTCAGACATAAAGTAGGCTTCAAGTTCTCATAATTCAAAAAGAAAGGTTACATTTGAAAAACTTACATAAGCTTTCATTTTGAAATATGAGAACTTGAAGCAGTCTAAAGCTAGGTCAGAAGAATTTCAAGTTGAATCTTTAGATGAGTTAAACAGCAATGTGACGAGGAAGAAGTGTATGTGGCTTTATTTATGACATGATTGTAGTATTTAATTGAATTGGTGGTGGTAGTCCCTTGGAATTAATCAAGAAGATATCTTGTGATGCTATTTTGTCTCCTTATGGAACGTGAATTTACTTGGCACTAGTTTTGTTTTTTTTGTTGCTTTCATCGTGCTATGCCAGCGATTCCTTTTGGATTCTTTTTCTATGGCCACGTGATGTGTGATGGAAAATGTCCCTTTTGAATTGGTCATAAGGATGGAGTTCATTCTTTTGGCAATTTAAGTACCTTTCGGCTCTCTTCTCTTTTTTTTATTTTAGGTTGTTAGCAATAGCATCTCAAATTTTTCTTTAACATATTCTTTTCATTGAGTTTTGTGGTTTTCATGACCTTTCATGAAAAATTGACGGTTTCAATGAGCTTTCATGTGTTTAAATTTTGCGGTTTTCATGACATTTCATGTTTTAGGAATGTTAGTTTCAAGAAAACAAAGAGTTTAAATGGAAAAGTTGAATAAAGTTTATGATTAATCATCTATGACGTTGATCCACATTAAACATATAAGGTTAAAAAATTGATGGAAATGACCAAAATATGAATTGGTAAGATACATAAGAAACTAATTTAAGACGTTTTTCTTAATATGGGACCATTGTAAAAACACAGAATTAAATTAAGAAACCGAATAATCTTTTAAGGTAAAAATTAATTATAAGGTTAGCATTTCCAAGCATGTAGCATGTAATAAGGTATAGGGTTAGCATTTCCAAGCATGTAATAAGGGAAACTGATATTCTAAGGAAATTTTAAAAAGGGGTTTGTTTAACAATTAAATCTCATACGTAGAAGATGACAAATATGACGTGTCTTTTGGGTCCCTTAGGGTCTTCTATTCTTCAGAGTCTGATGCAGATCTTCAACTTCTGCGTGATTTTTTTCATCTAATTCAAGGTGTTGATTTTTAATTGACCTTTCTTCATATCTTCTACCAAAGTCTTTTAACTTCTCTTGTGCTTCTGATGCTCTTATACATGTTCAAACATTGTTAAACTTTATTCTACGATCATGCATACTTGAACATAAATTAACATATCCAATTGTACAAAACCAATTTTATTTCAACATATGCTTCCTAGTTACTCCCTCGGTCCTTTTTACAAAAGATTAATTGGTCAACTAAAGTTGATGTATTTGGTTCATAATATAAACCAAATACATTAACTTTTGTTGAACCATTTCTTTTTTATAAAAAGACCGAGGGAGTAATAAATATCCTAATCTTCCTCTTGAGCATAGTATCGCTATGAACATGGTATACTAAATATTTTTTGGGAACAAATTATTGTTAGGAATAATTTTAAAATTTCTTATACCAAACATGAGAATAAATATTTTCAATAATGTTTTTAAAGTATAACTTTATAATCGGGAAACTAATACACCCCGGCGCTTGTATTGGATCTGCGTATTTAGCCTCACAATTTTTTACCAAAAAAAAAGGGCATCCATATAAGGTCCATTTTTTTTAAAATAAAATAGAATAAAATATTTAATTACAGTTTTGCGACATAATTAAAAAAATGACAAATAAAAAAAACTTAGTAACTTTTAAAACTAATATTAGTTTTAAAAATAACTAAAAACTTACACACAAAAAAAAAGAATTGAATGTATTACATCAGGAAGATGAGAAATTGAAGAGTGGACCCTCTTGTTCATGCTTTTCGTCCTATGAAGGTCGACTCACCATTATCGTTGGCGACAAGTTTCTATTTGTCTTTCATTCATCTATAACTTTTTTTCTTCTTTTTACATTTAATATTTAACATTAACATTTCCCGAAAGATCAATAGTAAAAGCCAATTGGTACAAGCTTTCTAACCATCCGAACCAGTCCAAGGATCAAACAACCCAAACAAGGGTTTAAACCTCAAAATTTTGAGTAAAAGAAATTTATTTGTTATAACTACATAATATGGTAAATAAATTATAAACCATTGCATAGCTTAATTGGTTATTGACAAGGCCCCAAATACCATTCGTCGTGGGATCAAATATTGGATTGCATAAAATTTAAGTATTTTAGTAAAAAACTTGCTTTTAACCTATTAATATATTGGGTTGATCCTGCTACCTATGGATGAAAGAACGAATCAATCTTAAGGGAATTGACTACAATGACTTAAGAGAAAATAGTGATCATCACTACAATGGACTCTAATAAAAGCAAGTTGTATCAAACTCGGAAATTGGGATTTGCTAGAAGAAAAGAAAGAATGATTTGGAAAAAAAAATAAAAATAAGACGGTACTGAAGTAGTTAGTAAAAATAGCATGTGAGATATATTTTTTTGTTAAAATATCTTAGATCTATGTTACAAAACAACAGAGAAGAAGACGAAGCTACAAACCACACAATCCAAGTTGGATGGTCTGATATAGTGTTTTAAAATGCAATAGTTATGATATAGTGAAGGATATGAGAGACGTTGGAGATGTGCCGGCGTATAATTAAGAGTCTTTGAGAAGCTTGAACCATGATCGTTGAAATGTTTCCTGATATGGTTAATTTAACATGTAACACCCCGATATTTAACATTAAGCCATTAATATTAATATTATATAATAGGCTAAACTGCACTTTTTTCCCCCTAAGTTTCAAAATGTTGCGATTTTGGCCCCCTATAAAAAAAATTGCAATTTTGGCCCCTTTCGTCCCAAAATTGATGAGAACACGCCACGTGTCCCAAAAAAGGGGCCATAATCGCAACTTTTTGTAAAGATAAGGGGTCAAAAAACATATTTCCCTTATGTTGGGGGGTCAAAAGAGCATATTTCCCTAAAC
>Ga0228711_1002315_pt1 | contig 29214 bp, 16 predicted proteins | sample MedpolnodulmetaG_2_FD_177996 | JGI IMG/M metagenome (GOLD analysis project Ga0228711, IMG submission 177996) | Root nodule microbial communities from Medicago polymorpha collected in Santa Monica, California, United States - brown nodules | ecosystem: Host-associated > Plants > Roots > Nodule... | reverse complement strand
TTTTTCATAAAAATAGGATAATTAGTTTAGGTTGGAGGGAAACGTATCACAAAAATAGGAAACGATTTTGATATTTAGTTTGGATATGATTTTGTTTTGTTTTTTAATAAAAGGAAATAATAGGAGCAGTCTGTTGTTTTTTTGTTATGGATAAGAATAGGAGGATCTGTTTATTTTGCGATCTGTTTATCTGTTGTTTTGTTTTTTAATAAAAGGAAATAATAGGAGCGATCTGTTGTTTTTTTTTTGTTATGGATAAGAATAGGAGGATCTGTTTATTTTGCGATCTGTTTATCTGTTTAGTAAAATTAAGCCGAAAATTAGGAGTGATTTGTTTATTTTGATGGAGCGATTTGTTTATTTTGATTTGCATAACAATTAATATTTTGTTTAAATTAAATAGGGTTAATATAGTAAAATTAAGTAGAGAAATTAGGGTAAATCTAGGGCAAAATATTGTTTATGGGTTAACTTTAAGTAATAAGAGATTAATATTTTGTTTAAATTAAATAGGGTTAATATAGTAAAATTAAGTAGAGAAATTAGGGTAAATCTAGGGCAAAATATTGCTTACGGGTTAACTTTAAGTAATAAGAGATGTTAACCAGTGCTTTTAGGGTATTATTTAAACATCTAAAATAGTAACTTTTGCATTGGAAATTGTGTAGTTATAACTTTAACATGTGTTTGACATATATTTTCAAGACAAAACTTCTTTTTATAGGTTCCATAAACAATGCCGGTACATTGTCGCGCTAAGTGGCAGTTGCTGATTGTGCAACTTTTACCACGTGGCGGTGACATGTAAATTTTCTTAATTAAAAAAAAAATCTGAATTATGATATTCGAAAATAAAAAATACAATAAAATTAAAACTTTTGAAAATGATATAATTCGAAGAAAAAATATGAATATAAATTTTTTAAAATTAAAATTCAAAATATTTGAAAATTATATAATCTGAAAGTATTTTGAAAATAGGCACAATCTTGCCAAATCTCTATGAAGTCTTGATACGGAGAATGTGGGTCCGATATGATACGGATATGCGGATACGTGAATTTTTTTAAATTTACGATATGATACGGCTAGGATACTTTAACAAAAAAATTTATAGTAAAACTTATATGTATGTAAAATCCTTGAAATAAATAAACATTGTTGACTCTTCATTTATTGCTATAAAAGTCACAATTTTTAAAAAATAATACATCTAATCAAAATAATAAAAGAAAATGTAAAGTTTTCTTATAAACCATATTATATTTTCATATGTTGGGATATCGAGAGAAATATCATTAAAAGAACTCAATACAAATTTTATCTAATGTTGATTAACTAAATCACCACTCTCTCGTTACCTTCATCCACAATAATTATAATTTTAAGAGGTTCATCGAGAAACAATTCTATTGATGCATATCTAAAATTGAATCATATACTTCTCTACTGAATTTTTACAACATTGTCTCACTTTTTTATCTTTCATCTTTTCCTAGGATATATATCTATAAAGTATCTTAGAAATATCCTTGTGTACTTGTGACTATAAAGTATCATATAAATATTCGATAAAATATTTTTAAAAAATTAAAATAAATAATTCTAATATTTCGTTGGTACTATCTACAAGTATCTATTAGAATATCTATATGTGATACGTGATACGTATCCGATGGTCAGTTATATTTTACTCCAAACATTTTGATGAATTAATAACGACACGTGTGGCTCATTTTGGGATCCCTTGATGAGAATGCACATAGGATACCATACCATATCGAGCGTGGACTTTTTCAACCAAAATGGAAAGAGTGTCGATTTCTTCCCCTTTCTTTCTCTGAAATTGCATGGACACGTTTATTCCAACAATCACATTTTTTCTTCTTATGTATATTACTTTTCCCACACCCTTCATCTTCTTAATTTCTCACCCTTCCGAGTTCTAATCATCAAACAAAACTATTAAACTCTTTTCAAAGAATCTGAAAAATCTTTTACCAACTTGGAAATTGTTCAAACCCAATCATATGCAAAGAATCCCTTTGGAAAGCCTAACATGAAGGCCATACTTCTTGCAACAACTTTCCTTCTCATCATTTCAAGAGCTCTAGCCATATCAAATGAACAAGATTTCAATATGAAACAACCACATGAACTTAATGGTACACTTTTTTCACCTTTTCAAACTTAATTTATTGATATTTCAGTTTATTTCTGTATGCTCTCTTGGATAGCTTATGAATACAGCTTATTGATTATACACAAATAATATGACTTTATTTTATATTGTATTATAGATATAGTTTATTCATAAGCGCTTATCATGTAAGTGCTTTTGTTATAAGGATAAATAAGTTTTTTTCTCTCTTTTGTCTTTATACTTGTTTGTGCTATTCAATGATAGGGAACTTAGATGGAAATGGAAACATAGAAGTCTCTACTAGGTTGAACCACGGAGTTGCCTTGATGGAAAGTAATGAACACAAACATGAACTATCTGTTACCATAAGAAAAGGAGGAGGTGGGAAGGGAGGAGGGGGAGGAGGTGGAAGGGGAAGAGGAATAGGCAGAGGGGTGGGGGCCGGAGCTGGTGCTGGAATTATCGGTGCTGGAGTTATTGGCGGGTCAACCGCCTATCACGGGAGTCATCGCTCCAATAGTTCTGCACCATCATTATCTGCAGGGACTTATGTTTGTGTCTCAACATTTATTTTATGTTTGAGCTTTTGCCTTTAATCAGATTGTTTTACTTCCACTAGTTTAGTATCATGTTATGTAGCTTTTGAATAGGCCTACATTAATACTATGTTTAATGTATATGTCGGTCACAATTAAAAACATGTTTGCTTGTTGGTTATAGTTTGTGTCCTTTGCCGGAATGCTATCAATTTATAATGTCATCGATGGTATCATTTAGAAATGTAGTGTGATTATATGTATAAATCTCTGCAAATATATATGAAGTTTGAATGTGTGACTTTTGAGGTTAAAATTCTAGAGACAACATTTGGTTATTTACTGACAATAAAGAAGCAGGCTAGTTTAATTTCTTTTGGAATGATAGACTGTTTCATCTATGTTAAATCTTTTTACTATGGATTCAACAAGCTGGATTATAAAAATTCAAAGTGAGAAATGAGAATAAAAACGAATGAAAACAGGCTGGCCTCTTCAGAACTTTCCACACCATAGGCCTAGGGACTCCACCATCCCCCCAAAAAAGAAAACTGCTGTTTCCTCGTCTTATGAACTGGTGCATTTTTCTTTGCTTATTTTGGCAATCTTGCTCTCCTAGTTGCTTCTCTTTTTAGCCAGGTTGCACTTGCACTTGCAGGAGTGTTGGTTCATAGGACACGCTAGAGACCTTAAAATCAAAACATAAAGCTCAAAGATAGTTCAAGCTTTGGAAATTCGTTTGAATTTTTTGTGGTGAACAGTTTTTTAAGCCTTATTCCTAATCCTTTAGTCAATGTTTCAAGCTCTAGCAATCCATCAACATTTGAAGCACAGATAGAATGGATTCAAGTCTGTTTTAGGAGGATCGATTTACAACATAAATGTGCCTTATATACAATATGCAACTGTCTTTGTATTCCTCCATAGCAAAATGATGGGACCATCAATGATATTGGAGAAAGTCATTTGGCAGAGCACTAGAAGTAACAAAGTCATTTGCAGAAAATGAAACTGTGTTACATTTTCCTATTTCACTTTCTGCCAATGAAACAGTCATGAGGTTGGTTAGAGAACAAAGACATCCTTTGTTTACTCTTGACAATAGAGAAGTGGTGCCAAAATGAACTAGTGCTTCAACAGTTGACATTTATTGCAGAGAATTACAAATACAACTTCAGAACTCATGATTAATGGAGAGTTAGAGGATATTCTCAGTCATGCTTTTTTATGTATTTACCCTTCTAGTTTTGATCAATTGCTTGAACCTGAGTTGAGCCTGAAAGACGAAGACGATCAAATAAGTACCAAGCAAAGCAGTCAATAGGGTCTAATATGAAACAAGTCACGACTAATAGATCTGTTGTTTTGTTAACATTAGAAAAGTAGGATAACTCTAAATCATTATTAGTTATATATGTTAGTTAACTATGTCAGTTAGTTCTGTTACTTTATGTTATGTGTTAGTTGAAGGTTAGTTATTGTTAGTTATTCCTTTTCTTACCAATTGATCTATGTTTAAATTTGGAACCGATATCACTTCTTATAATTAACCTTGATTCAGTCAATAGAGTATTATTCATAACTCTCTTTCATCTTGTAATGTTATGGTATTATCACGAGCTCGATTTGAGAGTATCATCTTTATCAACAATGGCAAGAAACAATTCTTCCTTGGGATCTTATGATACTCCGTTCACTCAAGAACAGCTCGAGAGCATTGAACAGGTTTGTTTTACTACAGCAGAGAAATCAATAGGCAAACATTCTGTTAACAAGTGCTGTTCACATTCTAGACAAACATATTGGATGTTATATTTGAACACCAATTAACTTGTTGATGGCCTCTACTATCTTAAAGGATCACATTTTAGTGTAAACAATGTTAAAGTTAGCACTATACCACAATCTGCTTTGTAGCATTTATAGTTTGGGACATGCATCCAATAAATCTATTCAGTCCCTTAGCTGTTAGATCTAAGTTTCCGTATATTTCTTGTACTATGCAGACTGCAGTAGAACATGTTATTCACATAATTAATAGGATTTCTAGACCATTACTAGCTAACCAATCCCCTTTTGACTGTTTGTATAAATCTCTTCCTAATTTAAGTAATGTTAAAAGTTTTGGATGTTTATGTAGTGTATCTACTCTTGTTTCACATTGTTCTAATTTTGATATTCGTGCAAGGAAACGTATCTTTATATGATATAAAGCTGGAACAAAGGTTATCTATTACTATATGATATCTATAATAAGGATTTCATTGTTCCAACAAATGTCAATTTTTAGGAACAGAATTATCTCTACAATTCAGATTTTAATGTTTCACCTTCCATAAATGGGATAATATTGAGGGTGCAACATATGCTGTGAATGAATTACCACAATTCATCACAAAATAAAACGAGTTCAGTAACATGGATCCTGCTGCTAAGTGATACCATTACACTAGATTCCATTAATGACGCAGGTCAACAAATGATAGTGCAAGAAGGTACACGCATGCGAAACACAAACTTTTGGATGAAGTTTCAAGTTTTTGTTGTTGTTGTCATTAGCCTAGTGGCCAACTCACATGGGGAGGGGAAAGTGAGGAGATTTGGGACCAGGATACCACATGAAATGTCGCATCCAAACTACCAGGTTGTAACAACGAGGACATGATGAAGTTTCAAGTTAAAAATAGAAAGGAATAAAAAGAGAGTTTTTGATTAGGAGGAAAGAATTCTCTAGGTTTTCTTGGTTGAAGATTATACAGGTCAAAAACCTCCACAAGCCACATAGGATTTTAATGAAAACTCAAGAATATCAATGGTGTAAATGTTTTGAAACTTAAAAGACTTTTAATGTTTTGAAACTCAAGAATTTCAGCATTTGATTTATTTATCAATGATTGAAATTGTCCACTTTAATAAATCCTAGTAACAGGTTATTAGGTCTACCAGTTTTTAGAGGTCCCCATTAGTGCCTCACAGAGATTTCCTCTCCTTATCATAAATGCTATGGACATGGGAGGACAAGTCATTTTCTACTCATTCTGTCTCCACGTTCATACTTTTCCTCACCCTCCACGTTTTCTCACCCTTTGCTTCATACTTAAATCCTAATAGTTTGCAAAGAATCACCACTCCCTTTGCCAACCCCTTAGTTCTAACATGAAGGTAGCATTTCTTGCAACTTTTCTACTGTTCATTTCAGGTGTTGTAGCCATATCAAATGAAGATTTCAATATGAATTTTACTTCAGAAGGCAGAAGCATTATCCAAAGCAATGAACAAGCACATGAGCTTCTTGGTACAATTTCTTTAACTTTTCAAATAAGCACAAACTTAATTTTTCACAAATTTTGTTAATAGTCACACATTGAATGAGATATGGCTAAAATTGAGTTTATAAGTGGGAGACATCCTTACCTTACAAGCCGGTTTTACACGGTTGAGTTATGTACGTCCCATATTCTAAGATGGTAACAAAACAAGATCTGTTGATCACCTACTATCGGATTGCTTAGGTCACACTCCAAATGTCTAATCATGGGTGTGAGGACTGAGGAGACTTCCCTCACTTTATAATCCGATTTTGTAGGATTGAGTTAGACTCAACGTAAATTCTAAGATATTTGTAAGCATAATTTTTTTTTCACTTTTGCTTCTATACTTGTGTTAATCAATGATAGGGAACATAGATGGAAATGGAAACAAAGGAGTCTCTACAAGGGTGAACCACAAAGTTGTGTTTATGGAACATATTAATGAGCACAAACATGAACTATCTGTTACTGTAAGAAAAGGAGGAGGTGGGATGGGAGGAGGGGGACGAGGAGGAGGATTCGGCATAGGAAGAGGGGCTGGAGCTGCTGCTGGAGTTGTCGTCGGTGGAACTACTGCTGGAGTTGTCGGCGAAGAAAGCATCAATCACGGGCCACGTCACTCTCATAATTCTGCAGCATCATTATATGCAGGGCCTTATTTTTGTTTCTCAACATTTATTTTATGTGTAATCTTTTGGCTTTAATTACCTTGTTTCACTTCCAGTAGTTAAGTATCATGTTATGCCACAATTAAGAACATGTTTGCTTGTTGATTAGTTTGTTTCCTTTACCTTAATGCTATAATCTCATCCATAATTTTAATAAGAAATGGTAGTATGAATAGATGTTTGAGTCTGCGCATGTTGCTGGGGAAAAAGAAATAGAACATTGTCTTTGCAATTTAATCTGCAGTTACCTTAGAAAGAAAATAAAATAGTTTAGCCAAGGGTAACTAGATCAAATATATAAAAGTTAAACTTGTGACTTGTAAGGTTGAAGTTCTAGAGAGAAATTTTAGTTATTTTCTGGCAATAAAGAAGCAGAAACAGGCTAATTTTTTCTTTTTTTGGAAAGATAAACTATTTCATCTATGTTAAGGGTGTGTTTGAATTGACTTATTTGAACTTATCTACTGACACAAACTGTTGTTAGGCTATTTGGAGAGCTTATAGAAACAGCTCGTGACATGTCCACAAGGTGTTTTCAGCTTATTTTTTGTAACCACTTAAAAATAACTTATGAAAACAACTTATGACTTATAACTTATTAGCATGACCCTAAATATTTTGAAGCTCAAGTGACACATGGGAGACAATTATTTGCTTTAGTTTCTAAAAAATTGTGCACTTTGAAAGAATTAAAATCCATTATAACTGGGTATCATTGGACCAGTTTTTAGGGGTCCACACATTGGATGCCCCACATAGAGACTTCCCTCCACTTATCTTAAATGCTATGGAGATAGGACAAGTCATTTTTTCTTTACCAAATAAGTGTTGAAATGATTGAACCAGTTGGATGATGAGATATTTTGTGTTGAACATTGGCACATGTTTGCCAGAGCACTTGATGTACAAAATCATTTTCAGTAAATGGTCCCCTACCTAGTTGCTACAACAATTGACAATACAAAAGCAGTGCCAAATGAATAAGTTGCTTTAACAGATGACATTTACTTCAGACCATTACAGAAGAACTCATGATCAATGAAGAGTAAGAGGATCTTCTCAGTCATGCTTTTATGTCTGTTTACCCTGCTAGATTTGAACAATGATTTGAGACCAAAAATTAAGTATATTAATTCACTGTAATAATAAACGTTTTAGGTTGAGGCTTTGCAACATACAATTAACTTGATCTATAAGACTGTGTAAACATGCTTGGGAATGTTACTTTATTCTATATTCTTTCAACCACTAAAGGACTTGGGTCATTTCTTGGATACCTTCCAAAATGTGACATAAATTTTTTGCTACACTGACCTACAAAATATGGAATTGGGAATTATAGGTAAAGATTAATTTTCATGCACTATCAATGTAAAAATTTACACGGATTGCATATCACAACCTGTCATGTGTGTGATTTTAGAATTAGTTATGATAAACGTCAAATGTTTCGTATGATCAGCAGTTATGATTGATTGATGGTGTAAAAACACTTATTCTGAGTGCATATCACAATCAATCATGTGTATGACTTTCGAATTAGTTATGATAAAAGTCAAATGTTTTGTATGATCTGACGTTTATGATTGATTGATGGTGTAAAAACGTATATGAATTAAATTCATATAAGTAATTAAAACTATTAAAACAAGATTGCTAGTCTGCAAAAAAAATTGTACTAGTTGTTCCAAGAGAAATTAACTACTTTTGTATGGTTTTACTTAGAAAATAGAAAGTTAATTACATCCATCCATATGTGTTCATCATGGTTAAGATTACAAGCATCTGATGCATCACAAGGTAGAGGCTCCAATTGAAGTACTCTGCTTGCTTCTATATCACGCAACCATAGAGAATTTGATTCACAGACATTGCTTTTTTTTTTACAGCTTATATAACCCTTTTTTCCTTCTACGGACTCCAAACCATTATTAGACTGTGTACAAAGAACCTTCAGACGACGATGAGAGTAAGTTTTCTTACATGTTTCATCGCTGTTTTATGCACTCAAGCTATATCGATTTTAGGTTTCAGTTCAGAACATAGAGCTTTAAACTCATCAAATAGCATCGTGCAAACAAAGCAACCTACTAGTAGTAAGCATTCTTTGCCTTTTTGAGAAAGTTTTTCCTTAAATTGTGCTCATGCAATATTTAATTTCTGCTTCTATACGCTAACTAAATTTTGCTTATTCAATTAAGATGTAGGAAACTATGGAACCATAAAAGAAGGAATCAAGTTGCGCATAGAAGATAAGAAATGTATCAAGGAGGAAAAGTTTGAACGAGCTTATGGCTCGATTAAGAAAGCTAGAGGAAAAGGAGCTAACGGCGGTGCAAATGATAATCACCGTTCTGAGCCTCGCCATTCTAGAAGCTCTGCACCATCCATATCCATGTTATCTTGGATTTCAACTGTGTGTGTAAGCTTTGTTTTAACCTTCCATGCTAAGTTGCTATGAATTTTCAAACATTTTTAGTGTCACATGTTTCTGTTTGAAGCTTGGGCTTCTTTAGAAGAGAAGATCATCTTTGTACATCATGAAGTATTGTTGTCCTTCTAATTTCTCATAACTTGAATTTAAAATTTAAACATGAATAATCGTTTCAAGTTAAGCTTGTCACAGATTTCCAATTCCAATCAGAAAGGAAAATCATCAATAGTATTATCTAAAGAGCTAATTCAACCGAGTAGCCCTACTCGAATCGTGTTAGGTCTGCAAGGGGAGTGAGTGAATACGGAGAGTGAAATCATCAATAAATAACTATAATACCCTGCAACAGGTATTCAAAAGTTTGAAGTCTTGTGCTAACTGCAACATATCAATTAAATTGTTTACAGATTATAGAAGCTGAAACAAGTCCCATTAACATTTGCATATAGTTCACCAAAAGTACCTAAAGAAAACAAAAACTACGGAACAAAACGCCACCTTAGAAACATAGTGGTATTCCAAGTGACACTTTGTATCTTCAAATATCATACAAGAAGTCCTTGAACACTTTCATATGTTCATGTTGAAGAGCAATTGCCACAGATAAACTTCCATCATTTGTTGAGCTTGGAATTATGAAAGAAAGCCCTTCATAAGCAATCCCACCAGGTCCCATGAAAATTGGCCTTCCCCAACCAAAATCAGCATCGTGTATCGGAAGCCTAGCCCAACTAGTGATACCAAGATTCGGACACTTGAAAGTATGTGCACCGCGAACAAGGGCCTTAAGATCAGGTTGTAGCTCAAGAAAATCGAGAGCTGATCTCAAATACTCATTGTCCATTCGTGACAACGCGTTGTGAATTCTACTTGCAGCATACCATGTTGGTTTCGACATGAGATCACCGGCTATAGCTATAGGTGTTGTTGTGAATATCACATTGCCGAAGTAACCTGGTGGAGGAGGAGGTTGCAACCTTGCCCGTCCATCGGTTGCAATATACAATTTGGTTTCTTGATCATCAGGCAATGATCTTGCTTTGCAGACACTTCTCCAAACATGACCGGCTAACATCTCATAAGAGCTGTAGTGGATTGTGTTGCCGGCTTCTTTGGACTTAGCTTTCAATGTGTTGAGTTGTTCGCGAGTCAATTTGAAAATCGAAACTGCTGCACTGTCTGAGCCTGGTTTTGTTGGCTGTTGATGAGTCTTCATTGATGGTGGAGGTTTGTATTCGATGTGATCAAAAACAGGTCGGGGAGGATCACGGGCACGGAGTAGTATCCGGTCAATGAATGGTGGCATGGAAACGTCTAGGCCACGAGCTACATCTGACCATGTATTGATGAAATGAAGACCAGAAGCTCCATCTGCTACATGATGTTGCATACCAACACCAAGTGAGACTCCTCCACATTTGAAATATGTTACCTGCATAAATTGTGAAAGTCCATTAAATTGGTGTCTGTAACATAGTTAAGCACACGTTAATCACAAAATTAAAGCCAAACTGTTAATTCATAATCCAAACTGTTAAAGCAAAGATTTATTGAATAATTAATGTGAGTTGTTTCTATTATATATAGATACATCAATTAGTCAATTAGTCAGTAAATTTTTAAAAAATGAATATTTGCTTATATATGAGGCCGAATTTAAAGTATAATATATTATCAATATAAAGATTGTTCACGCGATCAATTATAATCGTTTAATCTTTGAAAACGTTTGTCTTTAATCATTACGTCTAAAGTCACGCATATGATTGAATGTGATTTCATGAATATTTAGTAAGTTACAAGAAAATAAGGCATTTTTTTGGTTTCATATTATTCAATTAACAAAAGAATTTTTTGTTCAACAAAAAAAAATAACAAAGGAAATTTAATATCGAACACAAACATTTTGAACTATGTTTTTGCATAAAAATAATAATAAGATGCCATTTTATTACAAAATGAAAATAATAAGATGCCATTTGCCAACAAACATCCTGTGTTTTTTTCCTAAAAAAAATATATACTTAGATTCTAGACACAACAAATTTTGGATATGTGTGAACCTAAAGACAAAATTACTATTTATATTCATTTTTCAAAATTGATGGTTACATTAACTATTATATTGTTTTCAAAAATATCCTTAATCATTAAATAGAGAAAAATTGGTCCTATGAAATAAAAAGAAGTATCACTGAAAAAGACAAATAATTTCATAAAAAAATTATTGTTTCTATTTCTATGATTTACATAAACAATTTTAGACCGACAATTGAAAAGGCAATAGTATGATTAGATATTTTTTCATCAAAGATAGTTGGTGAAGATTTTGACAGTTGAAATTGTTCAATTTAAAATTGTAAAGTCAAAAGAAAGAAATCATTAGCATTCAACTATGTGTGATATGCTTTACATGATTGTGAGTTAGTGTGGTTGGCTTTAGCAACCCCTCCAACAAAAAAGCTATTATATATTATATTGCTTTGTTGGAATTGAGTGATGTATTAGGAATCTTTATTATATTTTTAATAGGGTTCATGCTCTCACGTCACGTCTTTATAAAAAAAATGAATGAAGAAAAGGATATAGAAAAAATGAAATGAATAAAAAAGAGGGAAAAAAGAAAACTCTAATTGCTTTGACCATTTTTTTAATAGTGCCTTGAGTATATTTCTTTTTTTAAAAAATAAATAAATTACGAACAACATTTTAGACTCTTATAAATTTCACAAAACTTTTGTCCCATTAAAATGAGTTTAATCAATACAAAACGTTATTAGGATACAAAAGTTTGACACATTTGCATATATCGTGAGTGTAGCTCAATTGGTAAGGATATTGCATAATATATGTAAAGTTGAAGTTCGAAACCCGAACACCATCTAAAAAATATCTCGCAACATGGATACGAGTGGGGATATTTTTAAAACTATTATAAAAAAGTAACATAATAAGATGTGATTGAACGCATTACACTAATGGTGTAAACAAATTAAAAAATTTAAACATTTTTTTACACCAAATAAAAACTTCAAGCATTTTTTTAGAAGCAAGAGGGCCTAAGCCCATGAAAAGAAATAAAGTATAGAGAATTGCTCTTCTCTCATCTGTTTTTGCTCATTTCCACCAAGAAATATACCTGCATGAGTTACCTGCGTGAATTAACTCATGCTCGGCTATTTTGACTAGAATGAACAAAAAAACATAGGGGAGAAGAACAGCACTCTAAATTACATCTTTTTCATTTTAATAGTAGACACTTGTACCATATCAGCTAGCAAGAGGGCCTCACCACAAAAAAAAAATAATAAAAAAATACAAAGCTAGCAAGAGGGCCTAATTTTTCCTCTTAAAAAATAGATGATTAACATGAAACCAACAAAACTCATAAATTATCAAAGAACCACCTACTTCAAATCTCATATGCAAGAGTATATACATATTTATTAAGAGACCGTGCACAATCACAATATTTTCTTTTTATTCCTTCTTCTGTCACTTGACTCTCCAAGAAGGGTTGGAAGGGAAAACCTTTTCACTATAATAGTGACAGCTATGGCCTCAGTTAATTCTTAAATTGTCATTCTCTACGTATTTAGTTGATGAACTATAAACGTATGATAAATAATTTCTAAACTATTCAAAATTCATCAGGTTGGAACATCGATTAGGAGATAAGTTAGTTTCAAAATAGAGGAGTTCATCACCTAATAAATAATTGAAGATAAATTGGAAACGCACCTGCAATACAAGAAGGGGATATGTTTCGATTCCGCGCGAATAATCAACGGCTGGTATAAGCTGGCGGAGCTCAAGGGTGGGAGCAAAGTCCCCAAAATCATCAACGACTCCACCGGTGTCGGCCTCAACAAAGAGCACCCCTTGACCATCACAATCAATCTCAACACGACCGTCTTCATCACGACGAAGACGACCAGCCATTGGATAAAACGGGACAAGCACCTTGCTAAGAGCTTCCTTAAGAACCTTGGCATCAAAGAAATTGGAAGTGCCATTAGGTCTATAAAAATAAACACTTGGCGTATGGAAATTCGGTACCACCAAATCGACGTTGGAATTCCACACCGTCCGTTGTGCAACCTCCTCTGACGGTCGCACCATTGTCGAATCTCTAACGTTTATGATCATCTTTATTTTTTCTTGAAGTGCTTTGGTCCTGTAAACCATAACAATTGATTAATTGTTAGTATATAATACCACCATCATTCAGTCAATAAAAAAACATCACCATCACTCATTTCCTTTATTCACCAAAAGAAAATATATTTTTCATCAACACCAAAAGACAAATTGATTTCAAATAAAACTTACTTTAATATACTGATTTTTTTTTGACTCACTTTAATATACTAAATAAATTTCTAAAAATTGGAAAATAATGAAAGTTTTATGAAGAAAAATCTCAAAGAAACAAATTGTAAATGCATGTGAAACAATCGTTACATAGTTGGACATTAAAGGGCTTGAATCCTCAACTGCTTTGTACATGCCTGTTACTTAAAAATCTTAATAGCATATAAAAATAATTGATCTTATAGACAAAAATATCAAACAAATTAAAAATCTTAAATAGTTATGAAAGAATTTATACTTGTTTGAAACGTACAAACTTATAACTTCTACAAAATCGCAGTGTCACATTAATTTTGTCAATCTCACAGCTAATTCAAACATACACTAATCGCCCAAGTTGAAACTAAAGAGACAACAGATTTAAATTTGAAGGGTTTAAATTAAAATTAAAAAGATGTGGCTAGAAAGTTTGATAAACATTGAAATGGAAATTGAAATCAATGAGATGAGATGAAGAAAGAAGAAGAAGAAAATGAAAATGAGAAAGAAACATTGTTACCTTGATGAAGAGAAGTGTCGTATTGAGTTGTGTTGAGGTGGTTTGGGATTTGGTATGTGTGAACTGCAAGAGAGTCCTAATTTGTTGAGCTTCTTAGGGCTACTTTTTAAACAAAAAAATTAGAGTAAGAAAGGGTTGGGTACGTCCTCACCAACTCCCGCCAACTCTATCAACCAATCTAAATTTGCCACCTAAGAAATTGTCCAAAGCATACACAATGGAGTCATAAGTGGACAGGGCACATATACCTTTCATAGGTTCTTGGTTAAGTTGGTAAGATAGGGACTTTTGTCCTTTCATTTTATTCATCATAATTCTTAATTCTTAATCAAAATAGTATATATCTAATGAAACAAACACTAATATAATTTAAGTAATTATGGACTTCCCTTTCCCAACCAATTTGCTTATTGGCATTTCTTAATTAGTTCAACTATAATACCAACAAGTTTTTTTTAATGTTTTTGTTTGCTTCCCATAAGAAAATACTTCATAAAAAAATATACTTAGAAAAATAAAAAGATTAGAAAATGATTGTATATATTGCACATTATTTTGATAACTTATAAAACACAATTAATTAACCCTAAATTGTGTAAATTGCACATGATTGTATTGTGAAGAATCTTGCAGTTGATTCTTGCAGGAAAATAAAAATATTAGTAGTGCCATCACTTTTATTTTGTTGGTGATAATTTACTTTATTTTTTGTGATGTCAATGATAAAATTTAATATGTTAAGAAGGATATATATATTAAAAGAAACTTTCATTTTAAGTTATGTTTAAGCAATTTTCAATTTTCTTTTTATGTCAATGATAAAATTTAATATGTTAAGCAAGGATATATACTAAAAGAAACTTTAATTTTCTTTTTTCTTTTTTAGATAAAGTGGTAATCCACTGAAATTAAACTTACACACAACTGTGAGATTTCAGATTCAAATCCGGGTCATGACATCCGATCTTACAATTTCGGCATTTGTCATCTGAGATATGACTTATAAACAAAGAAATTTTCATTTTAAGTTATGTTAAGCAATTTTCATATTTTGTGTATGATTGGAGGTGTTATATTCCCTCACCAACTCCTATCTATCCACTTGAAAGTTGAATTAAAATGGGTTTGTGAGGTGGTGAGGGTCAAAGGGCAAAGCTTGGTGGAGAAAGTGAAGTGTGGGACAACCATGGAGTAGTGGGGGGTCAGGTAGTGCAACAAACGTCAGTGGGTCGATACTTATGACACATAAAGGAATCATAGTCACCGCAAAGACTTATCTTGGTAGCCATCAAAGTGAGTGAGCGTGCACAACTAATATAAAGATCGAAACTCACACGCTTTTAATTCCGATTAAAGCGTCCGATTTAATAATTTTGAATTTTTTGATCGGTTGAGTTAGTATTTATTGACATTTTTGTCAATTGAACTAGAAGGATTAGATAGATCAACTGATTTAAACTAATAAAAAAAGAGCTAAAGATCTTGGATTCAAACTCGAACAAATAAATAAATATTAATTTAACAGCCAACTATTAACATTTATTATTAAAAAAGAACTAATAAATTTTATTATTAAATTAAATATGATCATATTTAATGATCAATGGTCAAAAATAAACTTGTATAGGATGAAATACTAATTTACTTGTTCATACTGGACAACATTAAAAATATTGTTATAGTCGGCTAATATTTCAATTAGGTTGACACACCAACAAACAAACATTCATTTGCATCATCCAACAAATATTATTTATAAAAAATAAAGAAACAAAAAGATGGGAGGTAACATCAAACTCATCAAAGAAAATCAACAAAAACTAAAATTAGAGAGATTGAACATAGTACGAAAAAAAGTCATTCATAGTACAATTTAGCAATTACTCCATTACATTGAAAATTCATGTTAGCAAGCTTATCACTACAATTGTTGTTTTCCTTTCCTTATATATATGAAATATTCTAAAATGAAATTTTTTTAACGGCATATGTAAAAGGTTACCCCATCTATTTTCATAGAACAAAAGATTAGGAAAGCTTAGATGGTCATAATCGCAGCATTATAAGCTCAGCAATAAGAAAAGTAAAAATGCCTCATGATAGATTTGTGGGTGAGTTTTTCTTGTAGACATAAGTCATAAGAAAATAGATGGGGTCAGCATTATAAGCTCAACAATGACTTATGTCTAGGAGATTGTTGGGTCAAGCTAGGTAACCAACTTTTTATTTCTTTGTTCTTGTTTTTCTTGTAGATTTGTTTTATACTTTGTTGATTGGTATTGTTTGATCTATTTAATTGATGGTTGTCATTGATACTTCCTATGCACATCAAAATTTATTGGTGTGAGATTTGAGTTCCGAATTGACAACAAACTATGTCAAGATACTATAACAATGCATTTCATCTCAATAACATTATGAAACATTCTCCATAACACTTACTCCCTTTGTTCTATAATATATAAACTATATACACTACTTATTCAATGAATCTAAAAGGTATATTTTTGTTTATAATAATTATCATATGATATATCGTAAAACGATTTATAATTAAAGACAAAAAAAATCTCAAAACAGCTTATAATTTAGAACGGATGAGTTGATGCTAACACGTTGCACAATAGAAGATCAAATTATTTCGCACCAAGGAAGAAGTGAGTATTGGAGGATCAATTTTATATAAGCGTCATTGAAACTCATGAGACGTGAGTTTGAATTTTTCCAGTTTCCACCATCATCGATCATCGTCATTATTGGTAAAAGTAGGAAGGAAATGAATGTTATATATTGTGTTTTGATTAAAAAAAGTTGTTGTTAAATTGAGAGTGAATTCTATGGATATTTTTGTGTTAATATTTTTATGTATCAATCAATATTTTAAGGTCATTAGAAAAATATTTTTTTTTTAAAAGAAATCTTATTTTTAAGAGAGTGTCATGCATAAATACCCTGCCATATCCATTGAATCCAGAATATCACAGATATATATTTTTTGGGTTAACCAGAATAGTACAATTTACCGCACACTTTATTAACTTTTGTAACATTTTCACCAGTCAAATTTGCTGTGTTCTACACTACTTTTCAATCTAGAAGACGCGTCTATGATAACCACCAACGGAAATTAATATTAGAATATTCTTCTTATTTTTGTCTATATTATCATCTCCTTCTAGATTGGTTGACACAATGTAAGAAAATCTCTTGGCTTTGAACGATTCTCAGATATCAAAAGCTTATTTGGAGCAAAATTAAACCAAAACTCTTTGTAGAATTGAAGACCCTACTTTGAAACTCAAGTCCTACATGTATAGAACGACAATGATACATATTCGCATACTTTTTTTCTACACATGAGTGTGACACCTAATCAATCACCTTCAAAAATGTTATACCTTCACTTGAATAATGATTAATTCAATCACAACTAATTTATTTTGATGTATGTTTAAATCAAACTTGATTCATCAATTTGTCAAAAAAATGTGTCGACTAATGAACACATATTCTGTTTTTTTTATGATACGGTTTGAATTATACAATCTGAGTATTATAATTTAGAAGTTTGTATTTGTTACATGAGTGTTTGTTTGGGTGTTCCGCATATATACGGAACACTTTTCCTTTGTATGTTGCTTTTAAGTTTCCTAGCCTAGCATTTCTTGTGCTTGCTAGGATTCTTTGTGTTTTAAATAAATTTCATTTCAACTTCTTCAAAAAAAAAAACATCATACAAGGTTCTAATGTCAAACATTTCTGTCAATTTGACAAAACATCATACAAGGTTCTAATGTTAAACATTCTTGTCAATTTGACAAAACCTTATATGTTACACGTATCTCTAAATTCTTTTGACATAATCTATATTTTTTAAAGTTAAAACAAACGCTCAAGATGTGCTCCTATAGTGTCTTTTTGTTTAGCTTAAACACAATTGATAATGGTATAAACAGAACTCTCGATCATTCTATTGTATACATCTCATAACTGTATTTGATCATCATTCCATTGTAAGCTTGAAAAAATCCTTCCCTGCATTTCAATGTTTACAAGCAGCATATACAAAATCCTATGATGGATGGCATACACATGCATGTTCTACACATAATGTAAAAGATATTTGTAAAGATAAGTACAAGAAGTTGAAACATTGAAAGACAGCAAAATAAACTGTAGCCAACAAGAAAAAAGGCTTCACAAAATTTGAGAAAACCAATTCACACGGTCACACCCTCCAGTAGAAGAAGAAATCAAGTTTGCACCCAACTTTATCCAATTTGTACCAGAAGGAATAACTTAGCAGAAACTATCAAACTCAAACCAAACAAACCTAAGTCTCATTTCCATCTTTAATATTTCATTTTGGTCCTTCAAATGTCTTGTAATGGATTTTGAATTAGAAATCACTGATAGAAGACAAAAATTTCAACAATTCAGTTCATGAAACATATTATGAAAAACCTCCAAAATGAGTATATGAATGACAATAAAAATAGCATAAATGAGAGACTCTAGTAAACAAGAACCAAGTTGATCCAAAGTACACCAAAATCTACAAGCAAAACGAACAGGCAAGAACAAAGTACACCAAAATCTACAAGCATAATCTCAAAAGGCGACAACAAATATTAACCAAAAATCAAACAGAAAAACACAAAGTACACTAACATCTTCATGAGTAATAATAGTTTTGCATGCAATCCATTGTAACTGAAATATCGAAACAGAGAACAACCAATCACCCCTCAAAACCGCCTAATTCCGAACTCAGGTCTACAGCCAACTCATGAATGCCTTTTCGATTCTTGAACACCAAATCACTAAATTCTGCTGAAAACTGGACAGAAAGCTTAGAGCTCCAAGCAAGGAAAAATATCTCATCAAACCTTAATTGCTAGAAAAACTAGTGTAGGCCATTGGGTTAATAATACACCAATCCAAAAATAGAGGGGCTCATTTGTTTTTTGCCAAAAACTAACACCGTGAATTGACCTTGATTAGACTCAATTTAGCTCAAAAATCAACTTCAACATATTATCCTATATCTAGACATACCCTTATAGACCAAATAACTGCATGCAAAATTAGGACAAATTTGTATTCATTTGAATGCCTTCCCAAGGAGCAAAACTAGATATAGAACTACAAATAATCTTGAAGCAAAGAACAATGGTAGAAAGGGAGTATATTTGTCCCTGTTAGTTTATTGACTGAAAAATGGTGAAAGATACACGAGAGACTCTAATCTCTTTACAATGGTCAAACTAGTTAACAATTCTAAGAATGAAAAAAGATACCCAAACTGATTTAAGGAACACAAGATAAAAAAAAAAAACCAACAAATACAAACAATGCTAACTGACTTACCGGACACAACCAACAGCCAACCAACTAGCAACACAAGCCTGTCCTAATTCTTGTTTCGAAATTTCTCTCTATAGTAAACCCTTAGAACACTTCAGTAGGAGTAGTGGCATAATGCCTAACAGCTACACAGGCCACGAATACTGCTTGATCCATAAGATAACTTGTTATTGTGAGATGTATTACAGAATATAAATCAGTATTTACACATAAAATCAATTTAAAAGTTAGGCATGTAACTTCAAATCAAAAATATTTTTAAATACATTTTAACTAATGTGCTTTCAATGCTACATAGGGCTTCTTTACCAATAAGCTTTATCATTTGATTTTGTCTTGTTCTTAACCAAATTTAAAGTACTTTAACACTCAAATCAAAGCAGAGAAACAATACGTAGTCAATAGCTTCGAAAACAATATCAGACAAAGCATAATTTAAGCAAGCAAGCATACATTGGAAAAAATGGAAAATTAGAAGGCAGGGTATTAATTAGTTTTAAAATAGTGTCATATTTTAATTTAAGTATAATTTTGTTTTGCACCTTACTGTGCAATGTGAATCCTAACTTCAAATGCTATGCAAAAAATAAGATCCAAACAGCAATGGACATGAAAAAGTATCAGACAAGAATTTTCTCAATTATTTAATGACATGAAGAGCATAATCAGTAATTCAATTTGTAGAATAAAATAACACCAAACCATAGAAAATATCCACACCTTACAAGTTGAATCGAAATAGAAATCAAGATTTACTACAAAATTAAATTGTTGTCTTTCCAACTCCAGCCAAAGAAGACGACCATATCCACATATATCTCCAGAATCCAATGGTCAATTAATTAGTTCAGTTCAGCCAATGATATCTAGGATTTCAAATCACATGCCTGTCCACACATTTATTGGTGTATTATTTAATAGTGTAAAAACTAATATATAAATCAGCACATGCATATAGAATCAATTCAAAATTTGGCATGTAGAGGCAGAGAAGGAAGGTGATGAAGCTTCTCTACCCTACCAATGATAACGGTACATGTTTTTTGAATTAAGTAACTGACAGAGTACTTCCATAAGAGTAGCAGATAAAATATAAACAGTTGAGAAACTGAACCAAACTATAAGATGTGACTATCACAAAAACATTAAAATGTATTCCTAAATTTTACCCCCTTGTTGATTACAATGGATTATAAGCCTAGTGAATCCATCCTAGAATTGTATCAAACATAAAATTCTCGTAATAAATGTAGGAATCTAAAATAGTTAATGTACTAATGGTATACATGAACTCCAAATGATGATCAAGTTAATTATGTACCATAATTAAGACTAAAATCATTACCAAGTAAATGACTTTAGTTGTCTCATCGGCATATATCATAGAAGAATTGTTATTAACAATAAGTAAGTCAATAATATAACATGAGATAGTGACCAAAAACATATATAAGAATCAAGGTTAGTATAATCTCAATTATGGTAGTATATAAATTGGAAGAAACACTTGAAGGGGCTACTATATGGAAATCTTGTAGCCCGTTACACACAAAATCCTGCATTAGAGAATGCTAAAACAATTCAAGACAGTCTCCCATGAAGGAGATATACGTGGTGCTTGGTCTCTTTTATATGTTGTGATAAAAAAAAATTACCTTCTGCTGAACAATTATTCTTATATATTTAATTTTTTTCCACGGTATAACAAGATCAATGTGCAGAAAGAAGTAGACAATTAAACAATCTCATCATACGATACGAAATGAAATGAAACTTGAGCAAGATATCAACCAAGACCCCGCAATCATTTTGTATCTTCAAATATCATAAACCAACTCCTTAAACACTTCCATATGCTCATGTTGAAGAGCAATTGCCACGGATAAACTCCCATCATTTGTTGAGCTTGGAAGTATGAAACACCTCCCCTCATAACCGATCCAACCAGGACCCATGAAAGTAGGTCTTCCCCACCCGAAATCAGCATCGTAGATTGGAAGCCTAGCCCAACTAGTGATATTAAGATTTGGACTCTTGAAAATATGTGGAGTGCGATCAAGAGCTTTAAGATTAGGTTCTAGCTCTAGATAATCTAAAGCAGATCTCAAATATTCGTTGTTCATTCGCGACAACGCGTTGTGGATTCTACTTGCAGCATACCATAAAGGTTTTGAGATGAGATCACCTGCTATAGCTATAGGTGTTGTTGCAAATAACACATTGCCGAAGTAACCCCATGGAGGAGGAGGCTGCAATCTTGCACGTCCATCAGTTGCAATAGACAATTTGGTTTCTTGACCATCTGGAAGTGATCTTGCTTTGCACACATTTCTCCAAACATGACCAGCTAATACCTCATAGGAGGTGTAGTTGGTTGTGTTGTCAGCTTCTTTGGACTTAGCTTTCAATGTGTTGAGTTGTTCGCGAGACAATTTAAAAATTGACCCTGCTGCATTCTCAAAGCCAGGTTTCGGAGGCTTTTCAAGAGTCTGCATGGATGGTGGAGGTTTGTATTCAATGTGATCAAAAATAGGTTGTGGCGGATTGCGGGCACGAAGTAGTGTCCTATCAATGAATGGTGGAATGGAAACATCCAGGCCACGAGTTACATCTGACCATGTATTGATGAAGTGAAGACCAGAAGTTCCATCTGCAACGTAATGGTGCATCCCTACACCAAGTGAGACTCCTCCACATTTGAAATATGTAACCTACACAAATAAATAAAGTCTAGTAAGTTCTTTTTTTTTAGGAAAAGGAAACTTGCCAAACTGACAAAACTGAAAAGTCTAGTAAATTATTTTATGTCAAAATCACTTTTATTATAAACTAATCTCATTTCTTGACAAAAAAAACTATTATATTTTTTTTTAACAAGAAAAAACAAGATTGGATGTATTAGAAAAATATTGTTATACTAATAACAGTGTCTATAAACAAATTAAAACTAGCTCTGAAAATGCAGCAGTATTGAATCACTTAAGAAAGTGTTTTGTCACTCATTACAGTTATACCTGACTCAATATATTAGTTCATGTAGTTACATGCAAAGAATACCCGATCCACACAAAGAAAAAAACTAGGAAATATTTAAAATCATAAACATTTAATTCTCGTAGAATGCATTATATCCTGACTTCTATAGTGACATTGACAACTAACTTGACATGGTTTTTCTTTTTTGATGGACAAACATTTTTGTCCTTGAATGTATTAGATCGCCAAATACATTATTAAGAGTCTCTTTTCTTTGTAACTTTATGTACTAAATTGTTTAACAAAAATATTTATTTGAAGACTATAATATATAACCAAAGTCATATCAGGTGAACAAAATAACTAGTTAAAAAGACGTGTGGTGATGTATTTGTAATTTTGATACATTCAAAGACTATAATGATAATATCTCATTCAAGGATTAAAATGGTTGTTTATCTGTTTTTGTTTTTCCTTTCCTTTAAATTTGTTTTTAACATAAGATTAATTATTTTTTTAAGAAAATTATTACAATTTGTGAGACACTCTCTCCTGTTAACAAAAGAGAGAGTGATAAATTACTCAATGATTTAAAAAATTGCAAATTGTCACTCCTCCTATTTAATTCTTGAATTAGAAAAATAAAATAAATGATTTCTAAGCTTTTTACATTTCGTCAAGTTTTGTCCATAATTACTCTTAAAAATAAGAGAGTATGATAGTTCATAGATTAATTATATAAATCAAAACAGTATATAAAAAAAATATTTTTTATAGTTTATCTACCAAATACAATAGATTGATATATCTTTTTTCTATCAAATTAAAGATTACAATATAACTATAAATAATTGAAGAAAATGGTAACACACACCTGCAACACTAGGAGGGGATATGCTTCGATTCCGCACGAATAATCAACTGTAGGAATAAGCTGGCAAAATTGTGGTGTGGGCGTAAAGTCCCCAAAATCATCTATGACCGCATTAGTGTTGGCTTCGACAAAGAGAACCCCTTGATTATCACAGTTAATCTCTACACGGTCATCTTTATCCCAATGAAGACGACCCGCCATTGGATAGAATGGGACAAGCACCTTGCTAAGAGATTCCTTGAGAATCTTGGCATTGAAGAAATTGGAAGTGTCATTACTTCTATAAAAGTAAAGGCTTGGCACGTGAAAACTCGGCGACTTCAAATCGGCATTGGAAATCCACACCTTCCTTTGTGCAACCTCCTCTTGCAGATACACTATTGTCGAATCTCTCATGTTTACGATCATCTTTGTTTTTTGTTTGGATATTGCTAACAAATACCCTCAAAAAATTAATCTATTAAAAATGTAAGAATATTTCTTTTCAATGCGTTAATATATAATTTTTCATATATAGCAACTAACTTCTTTATATTTGTTATATTATGATACTCATGCATTTGTCTCAATTAACATGTTAGAATATGTTCTAGACCGAGCAAACGGTCATAGATCTATTTTCATAGGTCCAATACAAAAATGTCCAAATCTAGTGTTTGAGCCATTTTACTTGCAACGCAACCCCTCCCCCCATGACTCTTACAATTCTCGCTCGACAGTTACGATTCCCACGAATTTGTAACCGTCGAGCCCCACATGTGCCTTACAACTGCTCATGCGCCTCCACACTATATAACGGGGACTCTTAGCAGTCCCCAAGACTAGATTATCTCTACTCTTCTAATCCACATTCTAAAACTCAATAATGACTTGAGCGTCGGAGTGTTTGCAGATACACCCTCCGTTGCTCTAGAGAAAACAACCATCACAGAATACTGCATCGATAGTCACCTTCTGACCATATATAATCAGTATATATCATCGTCATTATTCATTTCATTTAACATAAGTCAAATCGAACATTAGTCATAAAAAGAATTGAAAAGAGCACACATACATACACGGTTGAGTCTCTCCACTAATGAATGATAATATTCTTTTGAGATGAGTGATAATATTTCAACAATGTTAATAACTTATGAAACACAATAGTTAAAAATAAGTGTTAGTTTGATTTAAAAAGAGAAGAAAACAAATTATTATCGAAATAACAACCGTATTAAAATGAGACCCTTTATTATTTTTTACATTTATTTGATACATTATTTTTTTATTTCTCCTTTTCTATCCAATCATAAACCTTTAACATCTATTCTAGCACACTATTTATTTCTCTCTAATAGTAGGTTGGATTCAGGTGTTTAAAAATTATTTTACAATTATATGAGTGGATAAAGAACACACTAACTTTTAGTTTTCACCAACTCAAACTCTATACACACTAAAAAAAATGATAACAAATGCTCTTAAGACATTGTTTATAAGAAAAATATTAACAAACACTCTTGGAATATTGTTTAAACTACTTATTTTTACATAATTTTTTTTTATATGTATTACTTATACTTACATTTTAAGACAAAAATTATTTTTAAAGGATCCTTGAACAATGTCATAGGATATTTATTAACATTTATCAATATTATAATGGATCCCTCAAAAAAAAATCAATATTATAATGGGACAGGGGGACACACATTTAGTACTTTCCAGATAATTAAAAGATTAGGAAATGGTTGTGTATATCTTTTTTCTTTTTTGAAAGACGGTTGTGTATATCTTGTAGGTAGACTCTTATTTTAGAGGTCGTATATCTTTTGCACATGACATGATTGATGGTCTCTCCTTCAAAAAAAAAAATGATTGATGGTCTTAATTTAGTTTCCAGCTAATTAAAAGAAGATTGGAAAATGATCTTGACCACAAAAAAATGAAAATGATTGCGTATATCTTATCATGATTGATGGTTCTAATTTTAGGATAAAACTCAATTATATTTTCTTATGTATTTTGATTTAAATTTAAATATATAAATGGTCCTCGTAAATATCAGACGTTTTGATTTTGGTTTTTTTAAAAAAATAGTTTTAGTCCTTGCAAATATAGATTTTTTATTTTTTGGTCCGTGATTTTTATTTAAATCAAGGTAAAATCTATTCATATTAAAATTAGTGTTTAGAATATTCATTTTAGTCCATATTTGAGGGACTAATGTCAAATATTCTACATATTACAAGGACCAAATCCAATATGAATCAATTTCATAAAGACTAAAACAAAATAACAAGCACCAAAAGTAAAAAAATTGGATATTTTCCAAGACTAAAACAAACAAAAAAAATTAGATAGACTAAAACCAAAATACTAGATATTTACGGATCATTTGCATATTTATGTTATTCACATCAAATATTCATAACTACTTATTTCTTCAAATGCATAATTCTTTCGTGATTTGTTATAATAAAGAAATTGTATTTTAAATTTACATTCATCTAAAAATATTAAGGAGTAGTAAGCAAGCTACATCCATTTACTTTTGACCAAAAAATTAAATCTATCTATTTAAAATTTGTTTTAGGCAAATGATCAATTTGTAAATTCATTTTATTTTATTTTTGAACAAAATATTTTTTTTGGAACAAGTTTTCGCAAATTTTTGACAATTTGGACAAACGTACCAATTGTGTAAAATTCATTTAATTTTATTTTTTTCGTTAAAACATTCACCAACTTGTCACTTAAACATTCACTAACTACTTTTAAATTTTTCTTTGACTGGTAAGTAGGTTTGCTTTGGCGTTGGAAAAGTATTGTGTGCGATACAAAAAAAAGTCGAACATCTATTTTTATAAGATAATTCTGATAAAATTACTAAGTAAAAATTGATTTCATTTTAATGTTTTGATTTTTAAGAATAAAACTTGCTTGAGTGTACTTAATAAAAGTTTAAACAATTGAAAAGATTTAGTTTTTTTTTTTTAATAAATATTGGAATGGAAAGTGTAATCAATGAGATTAGGAAAGATGAAAATAATAAAGAAAAACATGGTCGTTACCTTGAGGTTGAGAAGATGATGGGGAGGAGCAAGAGAAAAGCTTAGAGATGAGAGGTGTTCTTTTGGGGTGGTTTGGGCTTCAGTGTGAGTGAGTATTTAAGGAGGGAACACACTCCATACACAAGGTAATATTATAAGAAAAATACTAACAAATGCTTACTAATATTTATGTAAAATTTTGATTTATATTTTTAAGACAAATTTATTTTTAAAAGAGTCTTAAATAATGTCCTTATAGTTTTATTAACAATATTAGAAGATTAGAAAATGATTGCGTGTTATCTTGCATACACATATTTTAGTGGTTGTAAATCTTGCAGACTTGCACATGACATGATTGATGGTTTTAATTTAGTTTCGGGCTAATTAAAAGATTAGAAAAGAATAAGTAATTATATTTTTACAACTATTTTGTGATAATTTGTGTGACAATTTTTTTTTTTCAATGCATATTATGTTTTTACTATCTCTTACTATTATTTTAGTTTTCGTATCAATATCTAATTTTCTTTGTAAATGTATGGTTGTCTCAAAAATTATCTTATAAATGGTTGTTCAAATAACGCATTTCAAAATTATTTGTGTATATCTTGCACACGGTTGATGGTTTTAATTTTAAGATAAAACTTAGTTATATTTTCTATTTTGACTTAAATAATAATAGTGAATAGTCTCACAAATATCAAACATTTTGATTTTAGTCTCTAAAAAAATGATTTCAGTCTTTGTAATTTATTTTTTTTGTAAGAGATATGTGGTGTTTTATTTTAGTCTTGGTAAAATCTATTGATATTAAAATTGGTTTTTATAATATTCATTTTAGTTTTTATTTTAAGGGATTAAAATCAAATATTCTACATATCACAAGGATTAAAATTCAATATGAATCAATTTTACAATGATTAAAATAAAATAACAAGGACTAAAAGTTAAAAATTAGATATTTGCAAGAACTAAAACAAAACAAAAGATATTTTTAAAGAGATTAAAACCAAAATACTTGATATTTTTCTTAGGGCACAAATTAGCAAAACTCAATAATGAAACAAATTTAAAAATGTTCCATGTGGAATTGAATGGTGAACCAATTCTGCAAAGTGCCGTGTAAGTTGATTTGAATTGAATTTCAACACCTTTTTTTTAAAGTTTTCTTCTTACAGATAAGGTGCTTCTTTTAGAAGGAGCTTTATTAAAATTGTGTTTGATCTTACTTCTCATTAGAAGTGGAACTTAAGTAGAAAACAAGGAGAGCCAAACATGATCTATTTAATTTCAAGTGACTTAAAATAGTGGAATTTTTTTTTGTCAAAATAAAGTTGGTTTAGCTTGCTAATTTACTTCATAATAATTTTATGCGAGTGTAAATTAGCAACCTCTTTAAATTAAGAGCAACATGAAAAATATTCAAGAAAATGCATATAAATTTTGTCCTTAATTTATTTTACACGATTATTAATGTTTCATCACTCATGTTATTGATTTAGGGTTCCTTGGGCTTGGACTAATTAAAATTAATGTTTCCTTGAAAATCCAGCTAATATTGGCTTTGGCGGTTTATTCAAGAATCATCATGGTGAGTAGATGTATAATGTATTATGAATATGAAACGGGTTATTGATATCTATGGTATGATGTGATGATAGACAAGTATGGTAAGGGTGAGATAAATATGATTTTTTTTTTCTTGTTTAAGTATTTGATTTTTTTTTTGTAGTGTTACAATGTAACGAGGCAAAAAGAAAAAGAAAAAAGAGACGAAATTAAGTTTCAAGCTTATCTCTCAAGATGAGAGATTCCATGTCAGGTGGAGGGCAGTTCCAGTGAGCAGAGCACCTTCCATGTGATCCTTCCTTAGGCATAAAATCTACACACATGTTTTGTTCCCTAAGAACATGCACCAATGTTGTATTTCCATTTTCATGTAAAACATCTTTAATATGAAGGATGTAAATAGCATAAGTGTGTAAGGAATGATCATGACCATCAATAATCATGTCAACTACTTCCAAACAATCACTCTCACAATCAATAATCAGTAGCATAAGTATCTGATTTGAGTTTATGGAATAATTTGACAAACTTTGGAAAATTTTAGTTCACGTGATATGTGGGGTATAGGTAATGAGCTGAATGTGCATGCATTAGATTAATGTTATCCTGGAGAGGCGAGAGAGGAATAGAATACTTAGGCCTGTAGAGGTAAAATATAAAGGAAAAAACTTAGGTACAATTCCTTAGGTGCTTTTCGTATGGTTCTTAACTAAATTCACCATGATTTCCTTAAATCCATAACTCTCTCAAAGTTTGTTATCTACAAAAAAGTTGTATCTTTAGTTAAGAACCATACGAAAAGCATCTAAGGAATTGTACCTAAGTTTTGTCCAAATATAAATACTCATGGTGCCTGAAGAGACGGAGCAAAGAATATTATAGAAGATTAAGTCCTAGATTGGAATGAGGCAAAATGTCTCTCGTGGAGGAGGACTAGATTAACAACAGGTTACTTTGAACAAGTGTAAAAATAAATGTCTACATTCTTCTATTATTTCTTTATTTTGTTGTGCTCATTTCATTATGTTTTAACTTCGAACTCAAACAAATCACTTTAAATAGAAGTGGAAAGCTTTGATAATGAACACATTTTTAACTTAAAAAAAGGGTTAAATAAGTAAAAGGTTCCCAATAAATATACCGACATTTGATTTTAGTCTCTCTAAAATGTTTCTTAGGCTTTGAATGCGGTGGTTTGAGTGGTGGTAGAATGTGTCAGAATGCCTTCTTGGAGCGGATGGGGGTGTGTACCTGCAGGCACTCCGATGCTCAAGTAAGTAGAGATCAGAGAGTGAGGGTTTAGAGGAAAAGTTAGATTCTACCTTGGGGACTGCTATGAGTCCCCTATTTATAGAGGTGGAGGGCTGCAGAGCCGTTGTAATGGCACACCTGGCTCTGGCGGTTACGAAATCGTGGGAAGTG
>Ga0228711_1002312_pt1 | contig 29229 bp, 17 predicted proteins | sample MedpolnodulmetaG_2_FD_177996 | JGI IMG/M metagenome (GOLD analysis project Ga0228711, IMG submission 177996) | Root nodule microbial communities from Medicago polymorpha collected in Santa Monica, California, United States - brown nodules | ecosystem: Host-associated > Plants > Roots > Nodule... | reverse complement strand
AGAGCCCTCATCCCTCACAATTTCACACACCAAAAAGTTCTCTTGAGTTGTCAAAGAACTTTTCTCTCTTCTCCCTCATTTAGCTTGTGTTGACGAGCTATTCTTTTCTTCTCCCTCTTTTTTCTGTTCCTTCGGAAAAAGTCCCTTCGGAATTTTGTCCCTTCGGTAATTTTTTCCCTTTGGAATTTTGTCCCTTCGGTAATTTTGTCCCAAAATACAGGCTAACAAATTGCCCCAAAAAATGTCTTTTTCGTTTGTATCTTCATATAGGAAAAGAAAAAAAAACGTTTTTGAACTTCGTCGCATCGTGTCTTTCCATCGAGGTAGATAACATCATTGTTATAAGCATCCAAAGGCAGTTGGTTAAAAAGGTATGTGTCTTTTCTTCCTTCCTTCTCTAGTTCATTTGAACTTTGCCCTTCTCTTCTTTTTCGTCATGAAAATCCATCGTCTTTTACCCAATGTCTTGATATGTTTCTGAACTTATCATTACTATCTGGGGATTTGGAAAGTAAGAAGTTTTTCAATGCGAAAATATCTTGGAGAATTTAAAAGATCAAAGACCCCACTGACTTTTAAGCTTTTAACTTCTCATCTCCTCGAGACTCATGTTTCCATACGTGGCTACGTGGCTTCGTCTAAATGGCTAAAAACCACATTAACCATAAATGTCTAAAAAAACCTCCATATGCCTATATAAGCAAGTTCTTCTATTACTTCTATCCCATTTTCTCCAACACCCCTTAAAAAATACATTGTTTGTATCTCATTTTCTTCTTCGTATTCTCTGAGACTATGGAACGATTATGTGACGATGAACATATCATCATCGTGTTTGCCTGTGATTTTGGAAAACGTGGGCTTGTTCTGATTATTACAAGCGAGATCGAACTAAAAATCTCAAGACCGTTGTGCAAAGGTTTTTTATAGGAAAAAGTTTTGAAAAAAGGCCACGAAATGCACTCAGGTTGCTTAGAGAGCATGACGGGTTTGAATAAAAAGCACTACCTCTCGACAGGTTTGAGTTTACAAGTAAAAGCTTAAAATAAAGCAAGAAAAAAGTAAGGTTACGCACGTAAACTCAAGGAAAAGATAAAATGCATTGCATTAAAATATAAGGGGTGGTCTACAAATCAGTTTACATACATTCTGTATAACTCGTTTCCCTAGACGCCGGTAGTTTGAGTGTTGTAGAATTCTGTATATGATTTGCGACCCACTTTCCGTCTTGGAAACTACTATTTATACTAAACAACTAGATGGCGAACCATTAATCTCATGATCATCACTTCCTCCATCTTAGACAACTACTTGTCCCACATTTTTCACTAAAAGGAAACCGTCTCTTTTTGCTTGAAATCGTGTTTTCCCGTCTTTTGCTTGTCTTCGACGCTAAACATCCTTTCAGCCTTGCTTTGTCGAGATTCTGACCATACGCTCTAGGCTTGATGCTTTGTTGAAGCTCTTCAATTTGCATGTGAAAGCTCTTTGATTCCTGCAAAGTTAAAGGTCAAACAAATGTCGACCATATTAAATGAGCCTGTTAAATTTACAGGGTAACAAATGCCCCCCAAAAATGTCATTTTCGACGATACATCCCAGAAGAGGAAAACATCGGCATTTTTGAAACTGCTCTGTATGCTGTTAATATTTAACACCATGATCTTTCTGCTTCTTTAGATGACCTTTTCGATGTGGTCTCGCTAAACATCTTCTTTTGGCACTACCTCAATTCATTTGTCACCAAATAAGTAACTGCTCTTTAATACCAAGCCTGATCAACTTCCCATTACTATTAGAACTGCCTTATACGTGGCGGTTACTACAAAGATAAGGCGGTACTTATAGACCGTTTCTTCTTGTAGTCACTTGCGGTCTAACGTTTACTGTGGCTTTTACCTAATGGATTCGCTCCCAGAAGACATTATAATCCATATTTCCAAAAGGATAACCATTTATGTAGTTCAAAACCTTTTGAGTTTTGGAACTACCTCCACCTATCATCCAAAAATTTCCAACAAAAAGGCAGAATTGCGATCCTTACCATGAGAATGTTTGAAGTATCTTATTGATTACTGGCCTTGTACCGGGAAATGGGCTTTCATGCAGAAACTATCTCGCAGTGGTCACACTGAATATAAATTGGTTGTCTTGGCATCCCAAATGCTCCAAGGCAGACGTCCCAACCTGATGGAAATCAACTTCATCCTTGGGAAGGCAGCCAAACATGGTTCTGATGAGGCACGATACTTCATGATCATGCTCTTGGTCCTGTCCAAAGATGGATCTTTAGTTGGCGACGCCTTCTTCACTTTCAAAGATCTCTTCGACCGTCGTCAATTGGCCAATTGTAAAGAAGCCTTTATGAATGTTGGAGGTCCTCCTCATTTCTGAGAGCATTTCTGGACTAGACCACTTCTCCCATAATTTGTTTATCGGTTCATTTGTACCTCGAACCACACTTGTCGGGGTCATGGGAGAAAGTCGGGTGTTTATTGGCCATTTCCAAATAAAAATAAAATAAATAAAAACTAAAAATAAAATAAGTGATAAAAGAAAGACTAAAAAATAAAATAAAAAATGGGCCCGAAAATGAACCAAAATGAGTTATTTTAAAGTACTAGTTCTTTGACGAAATTTTCCTTGAAAAACCAAGGAATATTCCAAGTCAAAAGAGCATGTAAAAGTAGGATCTTCGGTCAAAAATTAGGATATGATAGACGTCAACTTGTATGTCGCATGTTTTAAAATGTGTTTATCTTCTTTATTTAGTTAGAATTGTTGTAAAGTTAATTGAGGTTGTTGCCTTTGACTTGTCAATTAGATTTAGTAACCTTCTTAGTTCCTACGATTTTTTTTCTTTCTTCTCTTCCTCTCTTATTGTTTTACCCCGGGTTTAAATGTAAAGTCATGTTCTAACCCAGGAATATTGTAGGAATTAAAGATGGCCCCTCGCAGAACTGTTTCCTCTACCAGAAATGAAGGAGAAAATTCTGGTGGAGTGGTTCAAGCTATGCAGGCAATAGCTCAAGCAATGACTCAACAAGCAAACATTGCAGTGCAGCAAGCAGAGGCTAAAGCCCAGCGCGAAACTGAGAGGGCTTAAAGGGAAGTAACTGCGGCAGCAGGAAGGGAATTGGCTGACTTTCGTCGTCATGACCCACCCAGGTTCAAGGGAGAGCATGACCCTGAAAAAATCACCTCATATTTTTTCATGATAAATGAAATAATGAATGTCAATAAAAATTTTAAGGCGTTACATAGATAATACCTCATACCTTGGTTTGTAAGAAAAGAAATTGCAGAGTCAGCAACAACTTAATAAAAATTAGACAACATTTTATTTATTTATTTTTAATTTAATATAGTCACCCCGAAATTGCTTTAAATAATTTTGAATCTATTTTTTTTAATTTTCCGGTGAAGATTCAATCTAAAGTTCTCTTACTCAAGTCTCAAGCATTTCAAGCTATTCCAGGAACTTTAAAAAACAACTCCAAATTAGAGGGTCTTGAATATTCCAGGAACTTTAAAAAAAAAAAACTCCAAATATTAATTCATACAATAATCCTCATCCATAAAAAAAAAAAACATGAATCCAAGGTACTTGCACAACTTAATAGCTTATTCCCTTTACTTCATAAACTAAACTAATTATCATGCTAAATATTTGTCCACTTCAAGGCTCCAATGTTTCACCACTTCAGCTTTGCAGGGAAGTACTGTAGCAAATAAAGATGCATTAGTAAAAACTTAATAACTCTAGGCAAAAACTATGGGGAAAAACAACCTTGTTAATTTGGTTACCTTTTCAATGAGGGAGATATAGTATGGTTTCACCTTTTCAACATCAACTCTAACTTTGCTTTTGCTGTAGAGATCATATTTGCTACAATTGATTGAAAGTACAAGAAGTTTAATGTTAGAGAAAACATTAACCAATATTTTCTTTGCAGACATAATAAAAATTACAAAATAAATAATAATCATAGAATGTTACTTGAAAATGTGGAGCCATTTCAGATTCTCAACATCCTCATCATTCATCAAGTGTTTATAAGCTCCTTCCCTATGTAAAGCTGCAAAACAATTATTGTGTCAAATAAGATTTACAAAATTGATTTGATTGGTTATGAACTTTTAATGTGAATTTTTGGTCAAGGGAATTTTTACTTCTAAGTTGAACTTACCATAAAATGAATGATATCTTATGATGAACATAGCAGCCGAGGGTAGAGTAGTCTTATTCTCCTTTGCCACCTGAAAACAACACCCAAATTTTTAGAACTTTCTTCACTATATATGAAATAATAACACATTAAATTGAATATGCAACATTAGAAAGAAAGAAAGAAAGAAAAATCACTTAGATTTTGAAAGGACTTACTAGATACATGTAGTCATCATGTCCCCATGACATCATGACATTGTTGAGTCCACATTTCTCAGAGTAAATTCCATATCTAGTGTTGTATGCAGAGTTGTTATAGTCTGGATTTCCCTTAAAGTACTGGAAGTGGAAATATAACATATGTTAGGTGTTTAATTTCCATAATTTGCAAATAGAAAATAAGTTGAATGATTGATTACCTTGTGGTGGACAATGGATTCATCAAATCTGCAACCAACTGGGTATGTGTCACCTATACCAATATATAAAATGTTAAGAGATCACACTTTCAACCAAAACTAACTATCAATTTTAGTTGGAAATTTTTCTGTACATATTTGAAGTATAATTCTTTTTCAATTCAAACTTAAACATGTAACATGAATATTAAAACCAAAATTTTGATATTGTAAAAGTGAAACAAAACAATTAAAATAAAACATACTTCGGGGTCATTAGTGTTCGTCTTTCTGCTAATATTATAGAAATGGAACGTCACACTTACCTACAACAGCCCATTGAGGAAGTCCCCCAAAACTAGGAAGAAGAAGCACTTTGCCAAGGTCTGCATTGAATCAAATTGATTAAACCAAAAAGGGAAGAAAAAAAATAGCATATGCTAAATTTCAAGCACATGAAAAAATATATCTTTTATGTAATTAAGTCAGGGTCATTAGAATGTAGTAATTAACTAAGAAAATAGAAATTAAGTACCATGGATTAGGCCAGTTAAGTGCAACCAATCTTCATTTGGGTAGTCCTTTCTTATAGCTTCAGCTGTTTGTAGCAAGTGCTCAATTTGTGGTTCATCCAAGTCAGGGTCACTCTCATCCACCACTTCATTCAGAAGTTCACAACATTCCCATATGCTCATCTCTACCCTATTCAATTTCCCATATTCCTCTCTCATTTTCTTCACCTGTATATGTTATGATATTAATATCATTATTTATACATTCATAATTTTAAGTGTATGCTAATTGCTAGCACAAGTTGTGACAAATGTGTTATATGCACATTTTTTCATAAGGAAACATAAATGAAATGTTAGTGGTAGATTCTTACAAAATCAAAGGATTGGTAAATGTGATTTTTTCTGTAGAAGTTCTCCACTCCTTCTTGCCTCTCACTTTCAGCAGCATAATCCCTGATTAACCATAGCTTATCAATGTAAGATAATTCTTATAGCCTTTTAACTAACATGTGAAGAAGGAAAAAAAATGAAGAATTAGAGAATATATTCATTTTTACTTTTCATAGTTTGTGATCCACAGTAGAATTAGGCAAGTGAAATAACAAGTAGTACCAACATATCAGATAAAATTTCATCTGAACAAATTTTGAGAGTAATAGCACCAACACACCCAAATAAATGGTACCAACTTTAAAACAAATTGCAACTTTATTATTCATAATAGTTTTGTTTCTTTTTTCTTTTGGCTGAATAGTTGTGTTGTATAGTAAAACAAATTGGACTACAGCCTATAATACTGGTTGGGTCCTAATAGAAGTTCAATGGGCCTGTCCTAAAGAACAAGACATAGAAATAGAATAATGAGTTGTGCTTTTTAAACCCCTATAATCATTCAATAGATAACTTCTTAATTGCGTTTGTTTAGTTTTAGTTTTAACATCTTCGAAAGATAACTCTCAAGAGGTATTTTTCAGCCTAAAGAGATACTGAGGGATCTAAAAAATACAGCTCAAAAATAAAAATATAATTTCTTAAAAACTGTGCATTTAAAATCTTAAATACTTGAAATTCATATGCTTAATATAAAAGACCATTTTTAAATTCCTCCGTTAACTTTTAATTTGTGTCTCTGAAGTAGTATAAGTTAATATGATCTATTTTTAAAACCATTTTTATTTAAATTTATCCATCTCAATAGCCAAAAAAACAAACTATTATTTAGATTTATCCATCCAAATATGATACAAAAATATAAAAATTTCATATTCATCAGTAAATCCAATTGGGTTTGATTTTTATACCGTGTAAATTACCGACAGTGAAAAGTAAGTTATGAAAAATTGAACCTAAAAGTGTGACCAAATGAGTTGGCCTGTGGCTTAACAAATCCACCGTCCAACACCAGCTCTGTCTCATTAGCAACTACCGTCTTTGCCTCGACATCAGATCCTGTAATAATATTATAATAATAAACCAATTAATTTAATATAAAAAATACACAATTTTGTGCACATTTTGAAAATCCAAATCAACCCAATTTATGGATCTGGTTCTAATCTGATTCAAGAGTCACGAAATTAAACCGGGCCAAGCAAGTCAGACTTTAATCAAATTCTCATGATCCAATTTCATAAATCACTAATTTATAATTAAAATTTTAAAATGTGAGTCGTCCGATCTAGTTCCAACGATTTATATTTGTTTGACCCAGATCCATCCATTAAGTTACAATCAAAAGGAAAATGGTACAAAATCAAGAAAAAATAAATAAATATTTCTATCAATTATTTTTTAAAAGAAAAATTACAAGATAGAAAACTATTTTTTCTTTTTGATTTTGCCATAGGAGCAAAAAAAAAACATATATTGAACTAAAAATGATATTTTCTGATAGGGAAAAGATAAATTTTTCTTTAAAATAAAATTAAAAAAAACATAAATTTGCCAAAAAAAAACGAAATTTTTGTGAGAGGAAACATAAAATAAAATTTTGCTAAAAATAAAGAAGGGGCTAAAAATTACCAAAATAATCAGGTTGATCAATGAGGATAGTCATGTTGAGGTTGAGAGAGTTGATGAAAATGAAAATGAAAGAGAATAAGAGATAAGGAAATTGAAGTGAAGTATGAAGGGGTGGCTGTTGGAGTGATGCTATTTATAATTGGCCGGAGAGTCCTTCCCTGAGAATTGAAACTTCTCAAGTCCTTCTCTGAAAATCTTAACATTAAATTTTTCTTTGTTTCTTCCCATCTTTAGGACAAACATGTTTATCAAACATTTATATTTCTAGATACCTTAATAATTTTATTACTATTTATCACCAAGGAAAAACCGACCTTCAACGTTTTTAGAAGATTTCTATTCAAAGATAAAGTGCCAAACAAGTTGACAAATCTCCAGTAGGACAAGAGTCCCATAAGAACAAGTGTGATTATCTTTTGATTTATATAATCATAATAATCTATTCTTATCTGAATTTGAGTATATGTTTAGTATATCCTTTACACACCTAATACACTTTGATGATTACTTTATTAAATTAACCTTTAAGTGATGTGAATAAATATAGTAAAATTAATAATTTAATGTAGGTTGCTAAAACAACTTAGTATGAGCACACATAAGTGACAAAACAATATTGACTAATCTCTGATTATAGGATGATTTCTGTTTCGACTCATAGATTATAGAATGTTCAGTCCACAAAATTATAGTTACATTTTTAGGAGTTGAATTTGAACTACCAAAAGTTAAGCCAAAACATGCTTGTATAGTCTCATCCACGTATTTTTTTTCCAAAGTATCTTCAACTAAAAATCAAAGATGAATCCTTCATGATTTAGGATTTATTTAAGAAATCAACGTTTTTTGACGAATATTCTTTCATACGCAATAAGCATAGATCAAACTCATTACCACATCTTGGTTCATGCAAGTTATTGTGTATATTATAAATTTAATTTAATTTACAAATGCTTGTCAAAAAATTCTTTTTTATTTTGAATTTTTTGATTAAATATTTTATCTTAACCTTTTAATTCTAATTTATTGATTAATTAATATTAAAGTCTTGAAATAGTTGTTTTTCTTTCTTATAAGTAAAACTTGAGGTAAAGTACTTCACCCAAAAAAAAAAAAAACTTGAGGTAAAGTAGTATCCAAAAAATTATGCATAATTAGAATTGAGGACTCTTTTTTTAAGGACTCAATTTAGTCAATTAAATTTAAAAACTTATAGACATATTATAATTTGGATTAAACACAAATCAAAAACTCTAAGAACATAGCTGTATTTTTTTGATGTGTATTCTGATTTCTTCCATGAAGACAAAATGACAGAGGTTTGAGATTATGTGGGACCCACAATGAATTATTTGTTTTGTGATAAGTGAGTCAGCAATGAGTTGGATATGATAACATCTGCAGCAAGTGGGGTCCAATGACGTGGTACCAAGTCAAACAAGTACTGCACGTGTTGTTTTATAAGGCGCTGCTACTATTATAAGCTGTTTTTTCCTCAAACATGGTTTTCCTTAACCGCCCTTGTTTCTTCTTAGAACTCAAGAACATGACACGTGTTGTTCATTCAATTCGACACGTACTATTTATGTATTTGTAGCCTCACACGTGCTAGGTTAGGTTTTATAGTTCTTCCAAGTAATTTTGTAAGAAACTTACATTAAGCTTCTGTTCGTTGGGTATGCAGCATGATTCCGCCTTAACTCAAAAGGGCCGCAAGTTATCCACGTCTGTGTAGTTTGATATTACGGTGAATATGTTGAGAAATGAAAAATTACAAATTTGAATTTGTGTTCATATCAAATGTCTTTATAACATTTTTCAATTTAATTTGTCCTAAAAAACCGTTTTATTATTTTTTTTTTATAGATAAATAAAATGGTTAGACTATTAGGAACTCACACGCATTAGTAAAGGATTTATAGTTCAAACCCTGATCACGATGTTCAGCTAAACAATTTTGAGACGAATGTGTATATAGGCGGTCATCGAAGAAATAAAATATTTAACTTTTATGTTTGCAATGTCACTTTCCTAAAAAATAATTGTTTGCAATGTCACTCGTGTCGATCCACTGAAAAAAATATCTATATATCAATATCACGCGTGTGGATAAAAGCATTTATGTCTTTCTTATAAATAGCAACAAGAGGAGAGATTTACGCCATGAAGAGTGAATAGTAGATAAGAAAAAGAGAATTCAAATTAGTGTGTACCTTGTTCATTTTTATTAGTAATAATAAATAATAGTTGTTCTGTGAGCTTAGTTTACTTGATACGGACTAATGCATAATATATGTAGGGGTTAAGGTTTGAACCTCAAACACCGTATTAATTCATCTGTAAGGTGAATTTCTCTAGTCGCTAAACTATTTGACAAAAATAAAAAATTCTCATGTGTAGGACGGATACAGGCACAACAAATTACAGAAGTAGCCATATCGATTGGATTATCCGCTATATCTACATGACACAGTTTCAACTTTCAGTTGTTCAATCAAAATAAATGGTCGAAATAATTTTAAGATTTTAATTAGAGCATTCTGACAGCGTAAAGACGTTTTACCAAATAAACCAATTAAAAATATTTTTTTAGACACATGAGCGTAAGTGTTAAAAAAACAGAAAGCAAAAAAATCAAATGAAATATTTCATATAATTGCCTTCTTCTTACTTCTCTTATTTTACGGTTTTGATGGTATCTCTTTTCCATCACCATAATCAGCTACTACGCTACCGCCTCCTTTCACCATTTCAAATAGTTCATATTGGTTGAATGAGATCATGATGAGCTTCTCAATTTAATTCTATTTTGATTTGAAGAAATGAGTTTTAAAACCTTTTTGGGCCGGCTTAACCTCAGATATCATACCAATTTCTAGGAGATGTTAATTTAAAAGAAAGAATCATACCACTTAAAGTTATAACAAAATAATTCATTTAATTGATCAAACGGGTCAGAACACGAGCGCACATGAAAGTGTAAACAAAATCAAACAACTTCATCATAACCAACTTACCATTTGAATAACAATGATGAAGAAATTCTTCCCTAATTAAAAAAAATTCACGAGAAAGCCATCACCGTCCTAATATCTTAATTAAGCAACGCATCTTCATAGAATGTTGAAGATGAGAAGAACAATATCATAGGAGACACAAGCTATCGATACCGAAAAAGGAGGAACGAGTTACAAAACAGTTATTAAAGTGTAAAAAAATATCGATTCTAATCGGTTGAAAGTGTAAAGTGGCTTTATATGTTTGATTCCATGTAGAAATTTGGAGTCTAACTTAACCTTACAAAATCAGCTTGTGAACAGTGGCGGAGCCAGGAAATTTATGGAGTCCGGGCAAAAAATTTATAGCAAATTCACATGTGACATAATGTATAAACAGTCATAAATCGAAATAAAAGAGGTTCTTCATTTTGACAACAAAAGTACAATTTAAAATAGGGTTATTAATTGAAATTGACCAAGTAATATACGTGAAGTCTGAAAAATTGACCCTGTAATTGTATTCTGAACATGTAATTCAAAATTCTTATTATTTATAACCCTGTAATATACGCGAAGTACCAAAAAGCAACCAAGAAATTGAATTTTTTGATGATTTCTTAGCGACGAGTTAAGAACGTTAAAATATGGCTTTACACAGAAAAAAATTATAAATTTTCGACAAACGACAAACTAATTATGAATTTTTAAAGTGTCAAAAACTCAAAAAACAAAACAACGGAAATCTCGACCTATAAATCGAATTTTTAACTCATTATTTGCAGAGACATCTATAAAAATACATAAAATGGATCCGTAAAGTTTCATAGCATTTCGAAGTCGTTTAAATTTATTTTGATTTTTCAACCAAAACGTGCAAAATTGAAATTTTGTTCCGCGTAAGTGTATACTCACAGGTCAAATTTAGCTCCCTAATTTTATAGGCATGACTAGGACATGATAAGAACCTTCACAATGAAATTTTGTAGTTTTTAAACGAGATACAAATTACTTATAAATTGTTTAAGAAATTCATAATTATGAGGGAATAAAAATTCATAATTAATTTATTCCTGATTGAAGAAATTTAATTTTGTGTAAAGCTATATTTTAACGTGCTAAACATGTATGAAAAAAATAGTGAAAAAATTCAACCTGTAGGTCACATTTTTAGACTACCGGTGGTAAAAAATAAAAAGAAATTCAAGTTACAATGCTAGAATATATGTTTTGTATTTTACATGGTCATTTTTCAGACATTATGTATATTACAGGGTCAATTTGAACAATTAACCCGTTAAAATAAGAGAGATGAACCCATCAATAGTGTGCTAAATAAAATTAGGAGGTAAATTCGTCTTTTCCAAGCCTATTTGCGAGTGAGAATTTTCAGATTTTGCCCAAATTATCGATCGAGCCCGGACGACCGCCCGGAGTCGCCGGGCGGTGAAACCGCCTTTGCGTGTGAGTGAGGATTGTCCCTCTTGTAAACATATACATATGTTGATGTCATCTTTTTTCCTATGTAGGACTTTCTAACACTTTCTTCTATCTTATTTGCGGGTCACTATGCTATCTAGAAGATTGCTGCCTAATCCATTTTCTGTGGTCAGTGAAGATAATTTGGTGTGGTTCTGCATTTTGAAATGCTCCTATTAAATTCCATAATTAGTGCTTCGGAGCTGATTAATAATTGATGGGTGTGCATTATGGAGGAATAGGATATTCTCTTGTGAAAATAATATTTAATGACAGGTGTTTTCTCACGAATTTAAATGACTGATGCTATAACATTTTCTCTTTATTGGCATGCGTTGATCTACCATTGACCTGTGGTGAGTATTGTAATCACCATTGTCCATTTACCATGATCAGGAGAATTGAGAGAGCAGAGTAGGAACTTATGGAGTTGGGTGCAGAAGATTTGGTTCCTCATAGCTACTTTGAATCCCTATGTAATAGATGTAAAGACTCAAGGTGTATTAGGTTGTGAAATTGATTATATTTTCGTGTATTGTTTTGTAGGCTAGGTGTAGTCATAATCATGTATGTTTTTGATGTTGTACTAAAACTATTGGTATGAGCCCCATGATTTGTTGGTCTCTCTACAACCCTTCGTAAAATATGGTAGAGTCTCGTTCACTATGATGCTCGGTAAAGACCTTACTAGTAATAAAACTCTTGATCATAAAAAATAAAAAATAAAAACTTTAAATAAATGTATGCACACATCGTAAGTTGATGAGTATTTTTGAAATAGTTAAATATATATTTTTGTATACGTACCAAAATGTTATTTATTTAAAGTTCTGACAATATATACAAGTATTTGTCACTCTCCAACTCATAAAACGAATGTTACTCGCTTGGATTCTTTTAGCTTGAAATTTTTGTAGAAAAAAGTTTATGTTTTATTTATTCGTTACACTCTTGATTCGTTTTAGCTCCTCAAGGTTAATACTCATCAGGAATCATAGGCAATTCAATTTATGACCTTGTGGATACATTACTCAATTGAACAAAAAATAAAAAATGCATTTTAATGAAGTTTTCAGGGAACTAGATGAAAGCAAGTCCACGTAGCGAAGTGCAGTGGACAGAAATTTTCCAATGATAATTAAGATTGTTTTTGCTTACACTGTTCGGTCCATATATTGACTAGAATGAAATGTCAAAGTTTGATACCATCTCAGTGAGCCTAATAGAGAATATTTACATTCATGGTGAAACAATAACAGAACAACATATTATATAGACCAAAGAATAACATAAAGTTAACCATCTTTTGGGTAAGCCTTCCTGAAAGGAATAAACATTAATCAACTTTTCCTGTACCCATCAAAATTTCATTCTTTTTGCAGGTCCTTGATCAAGTATGGGATCAACAGTAGGTGCTAGTGACTCAGTTGCTTCCTGAGTTTCAGGGCCTTTCTCAGTTTCTGCTGTTGAAGGTGGAACATACCCTTCTGGAAATGGTGGCGGAGGCGGAGCAGGTGGAAGCTGCAGCAACAAGTAAACATTCACTTACAATCAGCTATTTGTTCAGTCTTAAATAGTTAAATGTAGTAAAATTGTAACAATATTTTACGGTGAACAGGTGCGGCATGTTATGCCCGGAAACCACAGGGCTTGGGCAGAACAATACAGTGAACAGTGCTCGGGAAGAAAAGGGCTCTGGGGTCTGAACATGAGAGGCTGACTAAGGGTTTCTAACTTTCTATATGTTTCTGAAAAAAGAGGTACAAAATCTCATTGTTCTGCCCACAAACTACTAATCAGTAAGATTATGATGAGATGGGAAAACAACGGTTTTCGATTGCCCTCAAAGTTGCAGGTGCGAAAGACGTGATTTACCACTTGTATGGCAGCCACAACGGAGAAACTCAAAGTAATGCCAAGAAATGGAAGCCACTATTCATGATGTGTTTCCCCATGCAAGCATGCGAATAACGATCATGTTTTATAATTTGATCTTTTGATTAATTGGAAGGATTAAATAGGAGGATATTAATTTACTCAAGACTTTTGACAAAATGTAGAAGATGATCAGTTTATAAATATTGAGCAGTGTTATTCAGTACGAATAATAAACCTCACAAATAGCACAAAAACAAACGTGTTTTTATTGATTTTCATAAAAATAAATATTGACTAAAAATAGAGAAAAGTAAATCTTGATTTTGCGGAAATCGCCGTGACTTTTGTGGGTGTTAAGAATACATGACATAAAGCATTTTCCATAAATAGTTCATATTATTTCATAAATAAACAATTTCATAAAATACTTGAGACACAAGTTTTAATTCAATATTACCTATCCCCTTTCTCTTTTATTAAAATTTTAATAAACCTCTAATGATGTGCTATGTGATTGTTTGAAAAGTAAACGATGGAGAGAATATATCAACTCACCTTGCGTTGCAAGGAAGCAAGAATATGATCCACTCGTTTAATTTCTTTTAAGTCAATTGTCTCCTTAGCTGCCTTTGGTTCCGGAAGTGTAGTCTCGTTTTCAGAATCAACTAAACCAGAAGAAACACAATCCATTAATGAGCACAGAATCAATCAATAAAAAAATCCTTGGTTAAAAATTTAAACAATAACGTGAATTGGTAGGCAGAACATAAGATACAATGGAATGCATGAAAAATCAGATGGCAAAGTAACACTAGTATCATTTCCTTGCTTGTTCACAGTTTGCAAATAGCAACATCATACATGGCATAAATGAAACATCCTATACCTCAACAAAGTTTTCTAGTAACTAAACAAAAATTGAATAGCCTATCTAGCTATCTCCTTTCAATGGCAAAAGGGAGGAAAGCTACAAAGGCTAGGCTTTTACATAGTTTGGTTTTACGAGAAAACCGAACCACAAAAGCAGTCAGAGAAAACCAAACCAAACTGCAACTGTTTCACCTGAACCAAACCAAACTGGTTATGTGATTCGGTGCACTATGGTTTCAATGCTGAACCAAACTCGTTTTCAACAGATTAATTTTTTTTTTCTTTTCAAAATCCAAAAACTAAAACCACACTCTGTATCACATGGTAATTGCGGAAGAAACTGAATTGAAGTAGAATTGAAACAACATAGCAAGAAACACCTCCTGTCTCCCATTACGTGAATAGTATATGCTAAGTGCTAACCATCACATCATAGTAGCAATATCATGAGCTTGTGATTCAAAAAGAATGAAAAAACTTCAATCTATCGAAATTATGCAAAAAGGGGAGTTGCACTCAAACAATATCACCATGAGATGATAAATCTAGGGGATATGAATTATCTCGTGTTACTGTTATTGTTCCAAGGCCTGAAGCTTGATTTCACAATAGAAGGTTCACAGTTGGTCGCAGTTTACCGAACTCTAGGCATTACAAGTTTAGCTAGAGAACTGACATAGTAAACATGATTCAGTTAGTAAATTACATTAGCAGATCAGTTTTTTTTAATAGCAGTTTGGTTCATTTTGGTTCTAGAGAGTTATTTGAACAGCCCAAACAACCACTGGTAACTATAAATGTATAACAGTTCTCCATAAACAAAATTGTTTCCTAAAGTTGTATAGCTTCAGCAATACAACTTCTCAAAACCTGCAAAGTTTCTATCACATTTTTATACAGGGCCTAAGAAAGGTCCACAGCCACACTATGGGCCACTGACATCAAAGTTTTTAACATCTCCACAATTGCAACGCGGCCGCAATTAAACAACATTTGACCGTGATTATCCATCATATCAAAAATCATGACACAATCGCAATTTAAAACTTTGTTTTCGTGAGTAACAAACATTTTATTTTTCCAAAACTAAAAGAGGGAGAAAAATATCGAGCTTACCATATCCTATCTTCTCCAACTTAGATGCAGCCGTAGTAAATGCCTTTTCAATATAATATAGTGCCCTTCCCTACAAGATCAACATCACAAACAGTATTAAAAAAAAAAAGAACACTCCAAATATTCGAAATAAAAAAACTACTAAAAGCAAAACTAGATAACCCAACAAGGTATGTATGTTGCACTAAGTGTATGTTTGGTTCTGCAGTGAGAAAATTTGATTTTGTAAAATTGATTCTTACTAGAATTGAGTTGAAGGTAAAGTGACTTATGTTTGGATACATTCTTGCTAGCTTCAAGTAGAATCAATTCTTGTTGCAAAATCAATGTTCAATTCTATTTTAAACAAATCAAACACGTCAAAATCAATTCTACACATCTAGAATCAATTAAGTTGTGTTCAGTGTCTTATGACATATGTCTGTGTCTAATAATACCTCATACCACCGCAACGACACTAACATCTGCGATCACGTTTCATTTTTATAAACTAATATGTCAATGTCCGGTGTGGGTGTCTACATAAGGTTTGTTGAATAAAATTTGAAAAGATGGTAATTAATAAGCAAAGAAATTGAACATACAATTCTAGCAGCAAAAACATTGGATAATTGAGGAGCTTGATAAATAGAACCATCCAAAATATAATAAGCAAGCATTGGAGTAACTTTATCAGGACTATCCCTCTTCTGCTTCTTCATGATAAAAAGATGAGGTTCCATAACTTCACTCAACACATATTCAATACCAATCATTTTCCTGAAACCCTAAAAATGATAAGAGTGAAAAATTGAAATTGAGAATGAAAATTAGGATAGGTTAGGTTACGGGAATTACGTACGTGAGTTGAGAGGAATCGAGTGGATGATGAGAACGCATACGGAGTTGTTCGTTGTTAGAAGTCCAATCGTAGAAAGGTGATAAAGCGAAGTAATCGAAGACGAGATTACGATCGAGTGGGTATGTGTTTAGCCATAATTGATCTCTGAAGCATATTCCGGTCATGTCTGTTCCCGGTGGTTGCGCCGTTGGTACTCCGCCGTCTAACATTCCGATTCCCGGTGTCGCCATCTTCTCTCTCGGTGCTGTGATTTGAAAATGTATGAGTAATTAAATCTAGAAGAACTCACACTAGTAGTACCCTATCCAGCCATAGATTTTTTCTCTCAGTAACCAGAGTTAATATTATTTCATATTTTATTATTACATAAGCTAAAATATATTTTTAGTTTCTTTCAAAAAAAATAAAAATTTAGTCCTTTTAATTTGTTTTAGTTTTAACTATATTAATTAACTTTGAGAACAAATAACTTAAGAAATTGTTTCTTTGATGAAGCTATTTAGATTCTTGATCAATAATACATATCTTAGAATTTGTAAAATGAAATCATATTCTTGTGTAATGCTAGGTTGGACAATTGTATGTATAAAAATGAAAGTAATAAAATCGGAGGTATATTGGATTACGATTTTAAATAAAAAAATTGTTTAAAAAGTTTTGACAATTTTAAAAGACTTCAGAAGATTTTAATGATTTTGATGATTTTAAATGACTATCAGGATTTACAATTTGGATTTCAACGAATTTACATAATAAGATTTTTAAAGGATTTGAAATGATTTTATGGATTTATAAAATTTTATAAATTTTAAAGACTCATTGAAAAGAATTGATCATAACACACTCTCTTTTACAATATTCTCAATACAAACTCTCTTATTTATCGGAAGAGAGAGTGAGAGTCAAGGAGAAGGTAGGAGAGAGAGAGGGGGGGGAGAGAGTGGGAGAGAGGGGGGAGAAAGGAGGGAAGAGATAGGGAGAGAGAGTGAGGAGGAGAGAGAGAGTGAAAGAGAAGGGAGGAGGGAGAGGAAAAGAGAGGGTGAGAGAGAAGGGAAGGGGGGAGAGAGAGGAGAGAGATAGTAAAATCTTAAAAGAAAAAACAATCCTAAAAAACTCATGTTTTCATCAAAGACTTTTTCATGCTAAAATTTTCCTAAAAAATCCCACAAATTCCATCAAAATACAATTTATTAAACAATTTTTCGAAATTTGAATGATTTTGAATATTCCAAGACTTTTTGTATGTGATGAAGAGTATTGGTTGAATATGATTTTTTCATAGTAAAAAATTCTTATAAAATCTCTTAGAAATCTAATTCAATACACCCCTCGTAAATGTTAGTGTCGTGGTGATGGTATGAGATATCAGACACTAACATACGTGGGACATTAAACACGATTTAATATAAAGTGTTAGTGTATTTGGAGGTGTTAAAATTGATTCTAGATTTATACAATTAATTTTGACATGTTTGATTTCTTTAAAGTAAAATTGATTTTGCCTCAAGAATTGATTTTACTTAGCAATCTAGCTTATAATTCTAGAATTGATTTTTACACTCAACTTTATTTTTCAACTCACTTTCTCATAAATAAATCGAAACATAAATCACTTTACCTTCAACTCAATTATAGCAGGAATCAATTATACAAAATCAAATTTTCTCACATACACTTAGTGCTACATGCATTATCTAGTTTTGCTTTTAGTAGTTTTTTTATTTCGAATATTTGGAGTGATTTTTTTAATACTGTTTGTGACATTTTGAATTACTATTAAAAAAAAATATATGATCAAATCTCCAACTTTATACTGAAAACGTCTTCGTGTGTGTTAGCGAATGTTTAGATCACACACACCTCCACAAGGAAATTCAAAAGTTTGACAATTTGGAAAGTGTGGAATACTCTGCTGGGTATTGCTGATGCACCTCATTGTCACTTTGTTAAATCATGGTCACATCAATGGTTTCACTTGCGTCGCAAACTCTTGGGTACCAGAGTGTTCACCTTATTTAAAACCATGTATATCGCGAATTCAAGCGACACCTGAAGCATTGGCACCACTTGATGATATTATCCACATTAGTGACATGAATAAAAGATGGGGGTATGCAGAGAAGACCATGATGGCCTCATAAAAAACCTCGTCCACAATGTTTTTAGTGGATACACTTTTGATTATATGTTTTGCTACTTGAGGTATCCACTATCACCAGAACCTCCACCATCATTTGTCCTATTGGCCATGTAGTTACTCTGTTCAACAATGGACATGTTCTTTCAAAAATATGATACATTGTTTTACTATTGCACGTGCATACCTCATTCCTCACTTCCTCTTATCTCCCTTTGGGCCTACAAAAGACAAAAGTTTACTATTGTGACACAAGCAACTATTTATTTGTTCTGTACAATGGACGTTTGCTTAAAAATTTGTTGATACTATAATAAGGTAAGCAGGGGCGGATCCACCGTATGGCTGTGTGCAGCTGTAGCCACACCAGATTATCCCACAAGTTATTTTCCGAAACTACATCATGGATCTCTGTATGCATTGCTATTTATTATTCAAATCGATTATTCAATTATACGCTATTTGTTTCGGTTTGGGTTGATTCTTCTTTTGGTTTTAGGTATTGAGTGCCAAGCTAGCGCCACTAGCGAGGAATGCAATGTTGATTGGGGTATGTTTATAAATCCTCTTATATTTATAATATATGATCTGTTACAAAAGTCGGATTGTGTGAAAAAATAAGGGATTTTCATTGAATGTCAGTGTAATTCTTTTGTACAATGACAGGTTGATAGTTTACAGGTTGTGATAGAGAAGTTAGATAAGGAAGCTTCTAAAAAGGTTAAGGTTGAAATTTTAGCCACGCCAACATCAAATGTCTATATCCGCCCCTAAGGTCAAGTAATGAACATCAACATCTAAAGCTTTTATTTCATATATATGCTTCTAAAACTCATACTTGTCCAATGAAAATGGACAAGTAAAATATAGCAACGGGATGGATCATAGAAAATTAAAAAGAAGGAACATAGAGTAATTTATATCTTTATAATGGAAACTTGAAAATAGTCTCATCTCAATCATGAATTTTAGAAGAATCGTCTTTGTGTTGAGATGTGTTGCATGGAATTTCACATAAATCTTCCATGTTGCAAGGAAAAGAGTTACCAATTTGCATGTCAGCTACCATTTGGCGAAGATCAAAAGTTTCTTCTTTAAGGCGTGCATTCTCTTGAACAACTTTGTCATGTGACTCAGACACATGGTTTAGTTTGTCAACAAGGTTGTGATTTTCAGTTCTGAGTTTCATCACTTGTGACCAAAGTTCATCCAAGTGTTTTTGTTTCCTCATCCTTGATCTCCTAGCTGATTCTCTGTTTGATATCATTCGCCGCTGCTTCCTTTCGTCGATGATGTTAAACTGAAGTTCATCTGCTTCATCAGAAGTAGTCGAGTTGCTGCTTAAACATGATGGTGGAGCAAATTCATGGCCTGCTGATGGGTAATGGAAGTTTGGTAAACTGCCTAAAAGATTATTTATATGGTAATTTGGAATTTCATTGTGTGGCAAGAAAAAGTTTGGTTGAACTTGGAATGAATTCTCAGGAGGAGTTAGATAATTGACTCCTCTGATCTCACTAGGAACCATGGCTAGAATCTTATTAGACTTTGAAGGTATTGTTGGAAATTAAATAATATACTAAGAGTTTGATATGATAAGAGAACTGAAGAATGTTGTATGAGAAATGGATTGAATTTATAGGAAGGTGATGGCATGAAAAGTAGGACCAGTTTGAGGAATGAGACATATAGTGCTTAGGGCTTACATGAGCAGAAGTTCAACAATTATTGGGAAGTGCTGCCAGTGTATGAATGTTTTGGTATGAGATAGACATCAATGAAAAGACTACTTTTTATCATATAAGTGGCTGTCTATAGTCCATGTCATAAAACTTTGGTTATTTATTATGGATATTATTACTATTTTTACTGGATGTAATTTGTTTTATTACTGTTCAAATTAGTCATTGCCAAGATGCTGGTGCAGAAATTCATTGTTTGCTACAGCAGAGGATATTACTTAAAGATTTGTAAAAACTATTTACTGCTATGTTAAATTTGTTTATTCATGGTATATTTTATTGCAATGTTATTTCAAAATATAATACATACATTTCTTGGTTTTAGCAGTAAGAGACTTGATTACCTTAAGTAAATAGTCACATATTCAATTGTTGATTCTTTTGTATGGAAAAAATTTGGTTGAAATGAAGAATTCATTGCGTATCCAACATATTACTCAAAGAAGATTAGTCGTGGTTAAACAGCTACATGGTTATCAAAGAAATTGTGAGATATAATTGAAAATCCTATATAAATTTTGTTTATGTGTTGATGGTATATAGGAATTAAATTGTTTACCAAAAAGATTTTAATTTTAATTTTGTGGCCACGGTTAATTTGCTGATGTTAGGGGTTAACACGTGTCAATAATGACTAAATACTAAATGTGATCTGTAATCAAGGCTTGATAGGTAGCAGCAGTGAACTAAATATGTTGTATACTTGTATTGTATATGCAATTTAAAACCAAATTATTAGCACCTAAATATAGTGCTTGTGTCAATCCTATATAAGAGTTGTTTATCTTGGGGTCCCTACCCAATTGCATAAGCAATTTTGAAAATAAAAAACTCTTAGAACTAATAATTCCTTATGATATATGACGGCATGAAGACCAGTTTAAAAGGGGTAAGAATTCATATTTTATGGTCATTAGTATTGTAAATTAGATGACTCATAAGCCATTAACATAAATTATTTGAAGAAACCTATGTTGGAGCAAATGCTTTTTATTTTAAGCAACTAACATCTTGTACCTAAATTCTAGTCATTTTATCACATAAGTAATCATTGTGTTAATTAACGTACAATTCTCTGTTTCTAATATTCTTGGGAGCTAACAAAGTACTTTGTCATGATTGTGGGAAAACTAATAAGCTATATTTAAAATAACAATTATCCAGTTACCTTCCTAGATATATAACACACGACACTAGAAATTTTTTATTTCTATTTAAAATGGTTTGCATCAAAATTTGTTTCAAGAAGAACCAAGCATAGAGAAGAAAGCGTCTGAAACAAGAATACGACGGTGCTATGGCGGCGGAGTGGTGGAACAAGGTACTGCCATGAAACATGTTCAACGACGAAACTGAAACATGTTTCTTTTCTTTTTTTGATCGATAGTCTAATAGTTAGAATTCGCTTTTTAAGAGGAGTAAGTGGGGTCTCGGGATTTGAACATATATAACAATGTACTGTTTCTGCAAACTTAGCTATGTTCAGGGAAACGTTTCTTTTGCTTTTTTTAATTAAAGAAAATATTGATTTTAAAACCTTTAATCTTGGCCATTAAAAATTTCAAGTGCCATGCTTTTCCTTTCTATCTCACTTTTGAATTTTAATGCTTTACGTTAAGCTATCTCTAAATTCATTGGATGAGAACTGAATAGCACTATGTGCATGAGGCCAGTAACACTTATTAGAACAAGTTTATGGTATTACACTTGTCTCAAAAACACCGTAATAACCATCATAATTCATAAGGGTCTTTATCTCTTAAACAAAGTGTTTATGTTCACAACATATTAGGAGCTGCCAAATTTGTTTTCTTCTCTAAAATAAGTACTTTAACTTTTTTATGCTTCCCATTGTTGTTGCCTAATATACCTTATTAATCCTATCTCGTTCAAGGCAACAAAAAGTAGAAGTTTCTTTTCAATATGCACGATTTGAATATAGTTATTGATGATAGGTTTGTTATTTTGCTAATTTGTCTCTTCTTATGGCCCACTTGCATGACATGATAATGGAAACATATATATAGCACAAAAGATTTGATCAAAAAAGTTTTGGAAAATTATAAGAGGTTATATTAATTACAGCATCGTAACACTAAATAATTGTCAGGTGATTTTCCACTATTGAACGTTCCTTATATTTTAAACTAATCTGATAAGGGTGAAGTACAAGATGGTTGGTAAAACAAAAAGGGAAAAAAGTTTGATAGTGGTGAAGTACAATTAAAGAACATTAATAAACCATCTAAAAAAGGTCAATGTGTTGGAGTTTATGTGGAAGATCCTTTGTAAAAATCCATTGTACTTGAATGAATTCCTAGGACACGAATCATAGTGCTTTTCCATTATCTAAACAATTACTACTAGAGTAGAAACATCAATTTAGCATCCCATGCCTCTCTCTCATGGATTGTATTGAGTGAAAATAATTAATATCTTATAACATGACGAATTAAAGCCAGGGTCATGTTAACTTGTGCCCTTATGACACATGTCAAGGTTTCTATAAAGAGCAAACATTAACTTTCAATCTTATGAAAAATAAATTGACATAATTTACTATGCATAATTGCTATCTTTGAAACCCTAAGGATACAAGTTAGTATTTCCCTTAAAGTTTTTTTTTTTTGACAAAAAACAAAACGATATTCATTTATTCAAATTGATAGAATACATCAGAATCAACATCGTTAAAAACGTAAAGGATGAATCTACGAGCAAACTCACATCATCCAAGTTAATAGCCTACAACGTCAAAATGCTACAAACAATATGATTTAAAATCTAAATCACCAGAATATTCATTCTTTCGGATCTGCAACGTTGACGTCCAAATTATTGATTGAATCTGTGGTTGACTGAAGTTGATATTTCAATATGAACCAAATGAACACCGCAACAAAACACAAAAGCAAACAATGTCGCACAAGACGACGAACAACACAATGTCGCACAAGACGACGAACAACACAATGTCGCATGTAAACGATGAAATCACAAAAAACACAAAAGAAAACACTTGATATATGTGGAAATCACTTATTTAGATTGAAAGAAAGGAGAAAACGGATGCAAAGGGGTGATTCTAGGTCAAAAAAATGACCCACAACCACATCTCCTCGACGAGTGAAAGAGAAAGGAAACTTAAAGAGAAGTTGGAGTTTCTCACACTAAAATTATTAATTTTCCCTTAAAGTTATATATCATTTGAAAGAGATATATTCATATTATTTTCCGACCGTACCTCGAATATAATTAGATGTTAGATATGCTAGGTTGTTTGATCTTGCGGATAAATTTGTCACTGTTGCGGAGATGTTCTCTTTAAGTTGGGAGGTTAATGGTGAGGTGTCGAAGTGAAAAAAGAGATCGTTTGCGTGGAAGTGGAGATCTTTTTATTGGCATATTTTGTTTTAAAAAAAGATGCAAAACTAAAAATAAAAAAAAATCTTCCATTCTAACGGAAGATTACTGATCTCTAGTTTATATGTTATTTTAGATGAATTTTATTGTATGTTCTTTTTTTAAAAATTGTCACTTTCAACAACAAAAAGAAAAGATTCCTAACAACACTAATTGTACTTGTAAGGATATATTATGTTGATAGTCGAATGACTCGAATCCTACGTATATTCATAAACTACGCAAAAAGTTTGCTTATGACTACAGATATTAATTTAGTAGTTGCATAACGACATAAAGGATAAGAATTAATTAAAATATATAAAGAGAACAAAATTGAATAATCCAAAGTGTTAGGTATGAATTTCCATGATACCTTTTCTGTATTAGCAAAGCTTTCAAAGAGACAACTAGTGAACTAGCCAGCATTTTCATTTGGAAACCGTAAGGTGGCAATCTAGCAGTTAATCTAAATATATAAATGATATCTAAATGAGGAATGCATCATAAACAATAATATATAAAAAATCTACATTAAACAAGACAAACCGATATTGTTTAAAATGTTAAATGTGCAAATGGACTTTTTTTGTTTGAGGAAATTGTTGAGTTTACTTTTAAAAAAAAAGGTTCCCTCACCTTGTGTTATAACTGAAGTTAAAAGAAAAATTAGAAAATTGTGTAAGCTACATAAGAGATTGTTAGGATGAATCGTTTAAGATGTTCTTTTCAAGATGTTTTGAGGGACTATAAAAAAATGTTCAAACAAATTATCAATCACGACTTCCTCTAGATAAAACAATTCAATTACGAATCTATCGAAGTTTTAATACATTGTAAGATATTTTTTCGAAATACGTAGTCAAATATGGTAGTAACATCACTCAAACTTTCGAGGGGACAAAATATATCGAAGCAACAATTTTCTAAAGAGACATAAAAGAAAGAGAAGAAGTGGCTCGAAATTGAGTCGAAAAAATGTTTTGAGTGTTTATTTAATTTTGAAAAGGGACTTGAGCACTCCTTTTATAGTGCAGAAATCAAAGCGATAAAAAAATGAATGGCTCAGATTTCACAAGCATTGAGAAACAAACAACCTGATCATGTCTCATTAAAAGCATATGCAGGAATGAACCTAAACGTGGAGGTCATATCCGGGTGTGTTTCGAATGCACACTAACATATGCAAATGCGTGACGAGGAACGAAACAAAAAGTTTCAAAAAAAAAATGTTCCTTTAAAGTTTTGGTTTCATAAAAATAATGAGTACATTTGTAACCAGGTACTCTACTCCACATAGAGTGTAGATCTTATTATGAGTTTATATTCTCTCATTCTTTTATCGCCTTAGGAACCATGTTTCTTTTGATTTATCATAGCATGTTCATCTCATATCCCTTCACAACTTATTATGATCCATTAAACCCAATTCTTGGGATCTTCGGCTTTAAGGTCGGGTTACCATCACAAATGATTCAACTAAATGAGAGTAAGTTGTCTACATATGGATATATGATAATGTAAATGCTACTTTAAGATTTTTAGTAAATACATTTACCACTTTCACTCAATTTATACCTATTCAATATCATCAAATTGTCAAACTTTTCATGTCATATCTTAGGATCTTGTTTAAGACCATACAAAAACTTATCTAACTTTCAGACCTTATTTTCTTGCACATAAAATACAAAACATTCATGTTGTTCAATATAGATTTCTTTTTTCAGATCACCATTTAAAAAAACAGCTTTATTATCCATTTGATATACACCAAATTATGAATAACAACTAGATATATTAGAACCCTAATGAATGATATCCTTGTGACCAGAGAAAACAAAATTAACACGAGATACATACACAATTGTCTTCCTATTCAAAAACCATAACAACTGTCTTTGGATTTTCTTTTTATCAAGAAACCAACTTCTTTGTAATTAAACTTCATTATATACGAAAGAACTTTGTCGTCCATTACGATCGATCCTACCCAATTTAAAGGATGAGTCTCCGCAAATGATATCTGTTCATACCAAAAAACTTCACCAAATGCCACCGAAATATACAAATCAAATAAACACATAAAAGAACATGTTTTATTTAGACTACAATTAACATTATTTTGTGCTGGTGTTCTGGTCCACTCTCATTAGTGGTCTATGGATATATCTAGCAAAAATAAAAGAGAGGACACCCAACAAAGTGACGGATAGTGTTGGGTACGGAGGGGGACTCGATTTAACGGCTTCACATTTATGTGCCAACCATCTATGACTTACATTGTCCAATTGAAGACACCATAACTAGTGAAAAACAAATACACCCTAGCCAATTTCAATGGATAGCAATAACTAGTGAAACATGATATAATGTTTTTATGTGGATCCTAATTTTCACAAACAAACTATAGCAATAACTTGTATGGCTAGTGCACCAGCACCGCCCAAGCATCCAATTGCTAAGCCGTCACCTCAACCCACCCACACCATTTATTTATTTATTTTTGCATTTTATAAATTCGAAACTTGTTTTTCTTCTATTTTTGTTGGAAAAATAAGTTTTTAACCATTCAAATTATAAAACTCAAACAAATAAATAGTTCAAAATTTATATCGAACAGTCTAAATAGAATAACGTGTTTCTTATTTTTTGGATTATAAAATCCGAGCTACCCCTGTAATTCATCTTGTGCCAAGAATTTAAGGAAACATTGGTTCGAACTTTATAATTTGAACTCTATCCGCACAAACACTAACCATCATAACCCTCCTCCTTGTGTTTTAGATCATTGTTAACTGTTTCTATTGTGTCACAGTCGAAAATTCAATGTTCAAACTATTTTATCGTATTGATCCTAAACTTGCTCAAAAAAATAAAAATATAATCAAGGATCAAGACTCCAGTAAGTCGCCCCTCAAAATCCAAAATTCCATTGTTTAGATTTTTTTTTAATATTGTCATCAAAATACGAAAAAGTTTGCATTAGCTTTATTTGAGTTTTCAATTTATTGGTGGTATTTCATATTTTTCCTGATTTTATTTGACATGTTTTATCTTTTTTTTCTTTGTTTTTTTGTTGATTTTAAAAGCAAAGTTCAAAACTTCTGAAATGGAAGAAATTTTGACCGTTGTTTATATATTAGCATATTTCAAATCATATAATCCGAAAATCCCTAAAAAAAAGTCTGGATTATATAATTCGAATCAATAGTATTTTCGTAAAAATAATAGGGCCCTTGCGAAATGCATAGAGTGTGAAAAGTAATAACATTTCATTATTCTCAATGTTTCTCTCCTGATCCTTTACACTTACATTACATCCTTTACACTTACATTACATGTCAATTCTATAATACATAAGTAAGATTAGACTTACACTATGCACGAGTTTATTTTCAACATTAGATCAAAAATATTTACCGTTGAATTAAATGTCATATGGTATGATTTGGGTGACAAGGAAAAGGAGGCAACGATAGTAGTTGTATAGGTTTGGGACCATGAGCAGCCAATGTTATTGCTCCTCTGTTGAATTGTTTTCATATAATTTATAAGTTGTTTTCATAAAGTCTTTCAAATACTGCAAATGAGTGTCGATTTTATAGACAACTTGTGCAAAGATTGAAAACCGAATCTGAAAAAACCAAAAAATTGTGCTTGTTTCCTAGAAAGGGAATGAAAACTAAACAAGGAACCAATATGTAAATATTTAAGAACTATTCTAAATTGCCCTACGCATTCAGAGTCATCTTCGTTGACCAATGAACTTTCATTCCAGTTAAACCTGCACAAATAAATATGTAAATATATGATGTATCACTTTATCTAAACATGGTTGAAACTACACAACTTCAATCAAATATTGCACTAGTAGTCAACATATATAAACAATTAATGAGCCAGCAACATACAGGACGTGAGTTTAGTGCAACCAACCAAAAACAAAAATAAACGTAACAAAGAAGTGCAATACGATTGTTCGAATTATTGTAATATAATAAAATAGTTGTTTGTTCAAATTTGTGTTGTCTATTTTACAAAATTTTGTAAAATGCACATTCCATGTGAAAAGGATTTATTTTTTTCTCTCCAAGTTAAATAAATGTGTGTATGTATATGTAATCGCAGAGAGTTTGATAGAATCACGATAGATCACCGGAATTTTTAAAAAGGCTACACTCTATAATTTCAACAAAATTATGGTGCCACCGTGATATTCTTGAATCTCACAGACAATCCAAACATGCATTGTTAGCTTAGCATCGTTGAGACAATAAGAACCAATTAACAAGTAGATCAAAATGCAAATGAACTAGAAAAGATCATACAAATAGTTTGCCCTATATATATGAACAATTCATCATCCATTACATATGAGACGATAAGAACAGATCAACAAGTAAACAAAATGTAAATGAAAGGAATTATAAAAGATCAAACAATACTATACATATAATTGAACAGTACATCACTGATCATATTAAACACAAAATGAATGGTTTGACAACAAAATACAATGAATAGAGTTGATTTTGTAAAAGGCTTTTAGATGCGCAATGAGAGAATGAACCCTTTATTACTATGTTTCTTCGAGCGATTTGTCATCGAACTACCGCTTTGGCTGGTTTTCATTGTGCAAGTCACAGTTTCTTTAAACATGTATGCAAATCTATCATAGTGTTTATCCTATCTTTAAAAGAATGCTTCCTTTAGTAGTATTTTTTACTCATACCACTCTGCAAAGTTAAGTACAGAAAAGGACATGTAGATGTGTTGCATTTCAACAACAAAAATTATCTAGTTTTTGTTAACATATCAACTAACATACTAACATTTGTCATTAAAAAAATGTAAATGTTAACTTGTGCCCTCAGGACACATGTTAAAGAACTCATTATAGAAATATACGCATCAAAAGTCATGTAGTCAACTTCTAAAAAGTTAATGTTTTCCAATGCAAAGTTGCTTTTTTTAGGTCCTTAACATGTGCCCTTAGGGTACAAGTTAACATAACCCTTAAAAATAAAAAAACTCAATCCAATCACACATGCATAAATAATAGTGAATCACAAACAAAGCTGACAATATTTCTAGTAAGCATATTACAAATAGTTAACCAATGAACATTTCATGACATATCAGATCAGCTCATGTTGTATACTAACTCATGCAGTCAAACACGTATTAGCCTACAAATGCAGCCACCCGGGCTATACAACATAACTATAAATATCAAGAAAATGGTGAATGAGAATATTTCAAAACCTGATTCTTCTTATTTGTGTCATCTTCATAAACTTGCTCGAGGTCAACATGGGGTGAAAGCAAAGACTCTATATACATGGCCACTTGGCGTACATATCCACGTCCCTCTTGGTACTCTAACAGCTGTCCTTTATCATTATACTTCACCAATCCACCGTCATTACTAGATCCAATAATATCACCACTTTTTGTAGAGTATATTGGGGAAAAGCAAATAATGTTACGATCAATAGGAATTAGAAGAGTCTTAGTCCAAGACGAATGCAATTTGTATTCCTTCATCACCCATATTTCAACTCTACTATTATGAAAATCCATGCCCCATAGACTGAGAAATTCTCCAAATACCCACAAACCATAAGATACAGGATCATTGTCAAAATCATCGGGAAGA
>Ga0228711_1002307_pt1 | contig 29247 bp, 15 predicted proteins | sample MedpolnodulmetaG_2_FD_177996 | JGI IMG/M metagenome (GOLD analysis project Ga0228711, IMG submission 177996) | Root nodule microbial communities from Medicago polymorpha collected in Santa Monica, California, United States - brown nodules | ecosystem: Host-associated > Plants > Roots > Nodule... | reverse complement strand
TAGTTTTCAGCAAGCAGTTTTTTCTAGTATTCTATCGTGGCCTAACTTATAGGAACATGATATCAGTGGGCAGTTATTTTCTATTCTGGACTTTTCTATTTGTACGTTTGAATTGAATGAAAAACAAACTCTTCTTCCACTTGTTCTAGCAACTACCTTTAATCTTTTCCTCTGCAACTTTACAAAATAACAACAGCTATAATCTAAACCCTTTTTCAAATAAATATTTGCTGCTGGGAAGATTTATTGACTGTGAATTAGAGGTCAAACATTGACTTAGTCCAAATAATTACAAAGAAACCGTATTGTAAAACAAAATACAAAAACAAAGATCAGGAGTGAGAGATCGTACTATTTGCAGAGATTATAAGAATGTAGATGATATTAAGAACTTAAAAATACATGTTTGTCACCAGACTATATTTACCTGTCTATTTCTCACTTGATGAGGACATCCTGCTGGAATGAAAACAGCCTCACCAAGGTGTTGCTCAAAAGTCCATGGTTCAACGTCTGCATAGAGAAAAAGATGTTCACTATGCTGTGGTAGTACTTTTCAACGAAATTTAAACCAGGCAAATGAGGTAAGTATCTTACTAAATTCTTTTTTTAGCCGTTTCCTATGCCTCTCATTTAAGAATAGAGTCTGATCATGAATAGGATGAATAACCTGAAACCAGCATAATAAAAGAGACTCAGCTTTCCACCTATGGTTAGTATAGTAAACAATGGCTGGTAATGCTACTCACTGAATCAACAGGTTCATTGTTGATATGACGAAATTCCTTCTTGTGCTTTCTCAAGTACTCAATTAACTTTGGGACATCTTGCCGGCGGAAGATGTCCCAAACAGCACCACCAAGGACAGCCTCAGCCCCATTATCAATGTCCAAAGAATCTTTCCCCATGCCTTGTTTTGACTCTATCTTGGGATCACTAGACACATTACCATCTGAAAAATTAATCCTCATTCTGTCTTTCTTTATCTCTGCCTTAGTTGATGCTAAGCTGGTTTCAGGTTGAACATGTTCTAGTTTGGAAGACCTGGAAAAATCTAAAACTTCGGTAGATGATGTTTTACTAACACTATCTTCCACAGAGGAGTTCCTTACAGCAACATCTCTGTAAGTGCAAGAACCCTTTCCGTTATCATCACATTGTTTTCTGTTCCGTGATTCTAACTTTCCACACCAGTCTTCGGACATTGATGAAATGCACTGATCTGCTTGGTTACTTTGTGTAATCCGGTTAACTCCATTCTCTGCCTTTTGATCATGGTCCAATGCTTTAGATTTAGATTTTCCATCAAAATTGGCTGAAGCTTCACAATAAAGTTCAGGATAGTCTTCTTTATCGTATCCCTTCTTCAATTTATTTATGCTTTCTCTTTGCCAGGGAGCTATATTCACCTTGTTTGTGTGTGTCAGCACATTCACCTGAATCTCGATCACAAAATTATGTGACATAAGCTATAGTTTTATGCATCGTAACTAAAATACTGCAAAAGTATGCATCGTAACTAAAATACTGCAAAAGTAGGAGGTTACAAATTTTCAGGAGTGGAAATAATTAGACTTGTATACTAATTGTTCGCAATAAAATTGAACTCATGAAGACACATGCAAACACACAAAAACAACTCCATACTGTGTAAAAAGTTTCTTTATTTTTTTAAACGGACAAAGTTAATATTGTTAGCGTTATGCTAGGAGAAGGGGTCAAACCATCGACATTCTCATCACTCCTTTCCTTAACTCCCCCAACAAAGGTCACTTCATATAAACTAGACTGCATAATTCTATAAATGGCTATCCTAAAATTAAGTAAACAGAGTAATAACTACAAACTACTTTTATCAAAAAACAAAAAAAACTACAAACTACAAAATTGGAAGATGGGAAGACGTACGTACCTATAACACAACACTTCTCCTCAAGTAAGTGAATAGATATCTATTTTTCTCAATTTGCCAGTAAGACCTTGAAACTTTTGCAGGAAATATTTTGGAGAATAGTTTTTCCAATTGATACCCCCAAGGGATGCATGCTGTAGCTACAAGACCATTATCTAGTTACTCCTTGAAAAGTCTCAGTCTATATCTATCTGCTTAACCCTTAAGTAGGTTGTTGTAAATTGTAATACTAATGGCACATTTATACTCACAACATAGCCTCCTAGAAGTCTCATATTTAATTTGAGATCATCAATATGAATTTTATCCACAACTGTTCACAGCCCCATTAGACATCACTCAAAATTTTGCGTCTGGACTCTCGGCCTTGCAATTATATTTTGCTTTTTACTTCTGCATGACACCAAATTTCCACCGAGAAATATGCAACACTTTGAGGTGGATCACCCGTCGGCCACCATTTCTGCATAGTCTGCACATGCATATACCTCCATGGAGAATTTCTCTTGAATAATAGTCCTCTACTGGGCTCACCAACAAATTAATTTTATCACAAGCTTTTAATATTGAGTAATGAGGACATCCAAGAAGCTCAAGGACAAGAGGGTGTGATTATTAGAAGTAAAGGTAAGAGACTTTAAACGAAAATGGAAGAAAACATTGTTGTTTTAAACTTGTTGGAGAGCCCAATGAAAACAAATTATTTCGGAGTCTTCTTGGAAGTGTAATAAAATGGTTGCAACTTAGGTTTTGTATTTTTTAGTTGTCTCCTTTTGTAATTGTGACAATACATGAAGCACGAACATGCCAGGGACACTGATGTCGACACCGATAAGAATTTGAGAAAATGACAATTCAATTTGATCACGTCTGTGTCATGTCAGTGGCAGACACAAACACATGTCAGACACACTTTCTATCAGAAGTGTCCACAACAAATGTCACAATTAAGTTCTCTTTAGAGGTTTATTGTGTAATTTGGGCCCATAGATTATTTTTAGTAATCTAGGAGGTGCCTTTAGCATTCAACTTGCACACCTATAAATAGGAATTCATACACATTTGTAAATGGTTTTTGTTGTTGATAGAATTTAACAAGTTTTTATACTTGTGAGGTAGAGAGTTCTTCCCAAAAGTTAACAAGCACAATATAATATGTACAAGTAATAAAAATTATGTTTACAACACTCTCTTTCAAGTTGGTAAATGGATATCTATCGTTCACATCTTGCAAGTAAGTTGGTTGAATCTTTCAATTAATAGACCCTTTGTTAACACATCTACCAGTTGATGTCCAGAAGCAATGTACGTTGTAGTTATCAAGTCACAAGGTTCCCGCACGAAAATGTGCAATAGCCTGAAGTGGGCCTTTTTTTCCTTTTCAAATAAGCTAAATTAGCCCACCCAAATTTGCACCAAAGAGAATTGAACCTGAGACCTTGAGGAGGAGGATCTTGTATCACTCATCGAACCTAGATAACCAGCTCAGTATAAGTCACCATAGTTAAACTTCCACCTTTTTGAATAGGAGTCATCTCCCTCGAGTAGCCTTGAGATATTGCAACACACGCCACAATTTGAGGTGTCTCGCCTTTGGATAATGCATGAATTGAATCTTATCATCGACTGTATATTCTAAGTTTGGCTTTATGTGAGCTAAGTAAATCAACTTCTCCATTAATCTCTAGTACAGAGCCATGTGAATCTTAGCACTATCTCTTTGTAGCTTATCTTGTGATTTTGCTCAAGGGGAACACCAACAGTTTTACATCAAAGTTTGCTAGTTTCTTGCAAAAGAACGAGCACATACTTTCTCTGAGATAAAAATGTCTTGATATGTGTATGTCACCTCAATTCCAAAGTAATACTTGAGTTTGCCAATGTCTTTCATCTCAAACTTTCCAAATAGTTTTGAGCAATTGTCTCTCTTCCAAATCATCACCTATAATAATGACATCATTAACATAAACAAGAAGAACAATAAGTTTTCCTCCTTGTGAATGTTTGAAGAAAAAAGAATGATCTCCTCCCAGGCTCTACTTGTAGCATATGCCCCCTATTGCTTTTGTGGATCTTCCACACCACGCCGAGGGAGGTTGTTTTAGCCCATGTAAGACTTTCCACAATTTGCACACTTGGTTTGTTCCTCCAGTGGGTCTAAATACTGGGGGAATCTCCATATACACACATCAAACTGGCGTAGGTCTCAACCATTGTGGGTAGCAAGGTGTTTCACTTGGATGACTTTGGTGCCTTTGTTCCAGTCTCTCTCTTAATCAACCATTCTCTCTCATCTAAATATTTTATTTTAATCATTTATCCATCCTCTATGTGCACTAAAGTCACCCAAGTAAAAGTCGAGTAGCAAGAGCCCATAAGATCCAAACAATGTTCATGTTCGCCCCTAGAGCAAATGTCTCCTCACAATTGATGTCATATGTCTTGGGGTATCTTTTTACCACCAATCTAGCCTTCTATCGATCAAAATTGTCATCTGATTTGTGCTTGACTATACAAATCCACCTTGCCTCTCAACAATATCCTAAGTTTAATTTCTTTCAAGTGTTTTCATTTTTTCATCCATAGCTTGGACATAACTTGTACCTTTCAATGTTTCTTGAACATATGATACGATCTCACACATTCAACTACTGCAATAAAATTTTGATGCTGCAGGAAACGATGATTAGAGGAGGCAAATTGAGAAATTGGATGTGGCACAAGACCCTTTTTCTTTTCTCAAAGAAATAGGTAAATTATCTCGATCAATATCAAAAGTATCATAAATCTTAGAATTACTAATTAGAGGATTATTTTCGGTACTTACCTCCGGTTCAGGCGATAAAGGTTGTTTCAAGAGAAGATCAGGTTTACTTCTTCTCTGATACACTAGAGTTAGCTCACTAGAGATTAATTAAATAGACATCGGTAAATATTGCTTCACCCCAATATAATTTTGGGACAAACATTTGGAAGAAAAAGACTCAAGCAACTTCAAGTGACGATTTTTCCTTTCTAGAGCCTTATTTTGTTGTGGGGTGTCAGCTCATGTAAATTCATGGATAATGCCTAGTTTACTATGAAAGCTTGAAAGGCTATGATTGACATATTTTTTGCCATCGTTAGAACATAATCTTTTAATGTCATTCGCAATTTGTGTTTGTACAATATTATTAGGGTACTCTTGATTTATCTATCATAATAACAAATCAAGTTACTCGTGCTAGAAAAACGAATTATCTATAAGAGAAACCAATTATCTCGCACTAGAAATATTAGAAATAGGGACATGTCCCCAAATGTTTGAATGAATAAGATCAAATGATTCCACACTATTAGTAAGACTGGAAGAAAAAGTAGTCTGTGCTTAGAAAAATGACAAATGCCACACTTAAAAGACTGAATATGTTTTAAAAGATGGAAAACTCATCATGGAAAAAAGAGGACCGAGACATTTGAGCTAAAACCAAATTGTGAGGTAGAAGAGTGAAACTCTGACTAAGACCAAAGTGTGGACGACAACAACTTCAGACCAGTTAGAAAAACCAGACAAGATAGTACAGTCCTCCATGTTCCTTAACAACTCAAATCGTCCCCTGCAAGATCCTGAAAAGTACAATAAGAATGAAAAAAGTTGAGAGTTAAATAAATTTTTGTCCCTATAAAAATCTCAAATTTTGTTTTTAGTCCCTCTAACAAATTTCAGCATGTTTTGGTCCCTAAATGCTTTCCGTCATGACTTTTGGTAGTCAACTAATATGTACCCTTCATATTTTTGAATAAATTTATACAAAGATGCTTATAATATAACAAAAAAATCTCTCACAAATATTTAATTTTTTTAACAAAATATGAATAAATATGAATTTTTAAATGCTAAACTTAAAAAATCATAATTAATTAATCTCTTGTGAAAAAAATGTAAACCTTCGGAAGAGAGATTTCTATAATATACTAAACATAACTGCAAAACCCCTTTTCCATAAGAACCGGAGGGTTAACACAAAAAAAAAACATAATTGCAAAAAAAAAAGTTGAAGATACACACGAGTTTACTTAAAACAGGGAGCAAAAGTCGTGATGGAAAATATTTGAGAACCAAAACTTGCTGAAATATTTTAAAGGACTATAAACGAAATTCGAGATTTTTAAGGGACAAAAAACTTATTTAACCCAAAAAATTACCACACAATTATGATCTTTGGTAAGCTTACGAATGGAGATAAGGTTATGAGAGACTCTTGGAACATGTAGCACATCTTGCCGTCGGAAACAAGGTTGAAGTTCAAAATTCACAGAGCCAACAACACAAGAACCATCAGCAACTGCAATATAATGAATACTAGAAGGAGAGTATGAAGTAAACAATTTTGTCTTAGACATCTTCATGTGGCTGGTGGCTTCAGAGTCCAGAATCCAAGCATCCATCATTGGGCATAATACCAGAGGCAGATAGGGCTCGAGAGCAAAATCTTTTATCACCCATAAGAGTGACACCGGACATAATCTCACCAACATCTTCCATTTTCAAAGGAAGAGAGCATCGGGGAGAGGGAGAGAAAGAAAAAAAAAATGCCAACAAAAGAGAACTGTTGTTAAAGACCTTTAATCTGCACACCTCATTCTCTCCATTTGTGGGTCATATGCACTGGAATCTCCATATACACTACCTCTAAATATCAATGCAAGAAAGCTTCTTTTTTTTTAACCCCAAATTGGTGCATCCCTGATGTATTTGAATTTGCATCACATTGTCCAATTCTTTGGCATGAAATTGTAGCTCATTTAGGCTTGCATAATTTTTTATCAGTTTAGTTCGTGTGATTGATTTTTCTTTTGTTTTGTGCATATGGGAGGGGCACTGTGGCTTTCAAAAATGCTGGAACAAGTATGGAAGCAAACCAAATAAAAAAGGATTAATAAGTACAGTCCCTAAAAATCATATCTTGAGCAAGCGATTACTTTCAACATTAATAAAAGGAACGGTCAAGACACATTTATTATCAGTGATAACACCGATCCTGAAAGGCATTCTAGATAGTGAAAAACCATTTTTTGATTTATTGCAATTTTATTGATTTATTGCAATTTTATTGATTTATTGCAATTTTATTGTTGTCATTATTTGTTGGTATTACTTTTTTTTTCTGTTGGTATAGCCTTCTCTTCGTCAAACTATTTGTTTCTTCTTTTTAATACCAGATTATTAGATTTATCAGCGATTAGTAAGGACTCCCAACAGCAGGTTTCTACATGTAAAAAACACAAGATTTCCTAGAGCAGAAATTACCGCATCAGACACATCCAAGTGCAGTTTGGTCACAGAATCTCCTCGGCCAAGCTCTTCAGAAAATCCATAAGCAATATATGTTTTGGGTCCCAAATCTGGTTTCAACGAGCCAGCAGGAAGTTTACTAGCGAAATTTAAAAGACCTGATTTTGGATCAGTGTAGTCCATATACGGAAGTGCAGCAAGGAATTCAGCACCATGCCTAGGCAAGCGCTCTTCAAAAGAGGTGGATGAAGGCCAATCTTTCAATTTCAACATTTCTGGCCACTTATCTTTATGCATTCGACCCTTTACGTAGCCTTGAAAAAGTTGGTGTATATTAATTTCAACCTGTGAAGCAAAGCCGTGTAAATAAAATGAAGTGTGACTGAGCAGATAAGTTATTTTCAAATAATTTACTTGCACAACTTACCCCGCACCAATCCAAGCAATCAACAGCCTTAACACTTTGTGTTTCCTCTTTGAACTTCGCTTTGGAACCTGTTTCTCTGAGGGCCCTCCACATAACCATTGGTTCCCAACTTAGACCAGATGTTTTGGCCAAAACATTTCTCACCACCACAGGTTCTCCCCTCATCCAGTGCCTCTGGAAGTGCTCGATCTCATCATCAGATATGTCAAGGGCGTTTGGACTATATAAGAAGTTATCTTTACTGTCATCCCGGAATGCTGCCCTCCTGACTTCAGGATTGATTTTTCCTTCTAACAAGTTTAGCTGGCAAGAAGAACACTTTTCAGTAATATCCACATCCAGTGGTGTGTAATTTCTAGTGAGATCCTCAGCATTATTTAGTAGTTTTGCTACCCAATTAGCTTTGTAAATGCGTCTCAGTTCTAGTAATGCTGTACCACAACCTCCACGCTGCTTTGGAGGACACGGAATGTTACCATCACTATTAGCTTTCCATTCTGGGAAGGGAGAGAAGTCAGCCTGAGAATGAAAACTAGTAGGTGCAAGTTCGCTCTCCCAGTCATATCTTTTACGATGTATTTTACTCCGATTTTTTGTTGAACTGTGATGGTGAAAAATCTCTTCAAATTTTTCATGAGATGTTCCAGCCTCCATACCTCCAGGTTGGCAGCCCTTTCTGAGCTCTTGACAGCACACGAGACAGAGATCATAAGAGCAACCGGTGTTGGGGCAGCTACGGTAAAATCCATATATGGATGTATTGCAATTGTCACTGCCATTAATATATGTAGGCATTCAGTTTAGGATCAAATAGGATATTATGAAAAGGTAAAACAATCAAGGCCTCCAAGTGACAAAGCCTTGTTGTGAAATATTTATGAGAAGGACCGCATTCTTTTCCACAAAGTCCCAGACAAACCAAAGGCATAGAAGATGAAACCAAAATAGTAACAGAAATAATAATGACTACATTCTAATTTCTTATGATAGTAAGTAACTGTACCAGTACAAGCGTTCACTTTCATCTAGCTTTGTTCTTGTTATGTCAATTTCTTGTAGTTCCTTACCTAACATCATATAATCAGGTAGAATTCAAGAAATAAAACAAAACAAAACTAAACTAAATTTCTATGCACGTGTTTCTCATCACGTTACCCCTTATTTTGGTTTCAGTCTCTAGTTCCAAGCTCTGTTCCCGGTGGATATGCCTCAGAATTGGCAGGGCTTTAGATAGCAAGTACAGCAGCCGCTGTAATTTGACACTGGCGTCTATCTCTCGGTCCTGTGAAAACAGGGAAAAGAGTTTAAATCAAACTAACGGTAAGCGTATAAATTATATAGTTTTGAAATTTTTGAAAATCCAAAGCATGACATCTACCATCAGCACAGGAAACTCCCGTAAGCAAGCTTTGCAGTTACAATTACCCAGACAAAATGGACACACGTTCTCAAATTCCTCTCGGGTTTTTCCTGGGTACCTGATTAATCTCAATCACAGTGAGTTGCCGGCCAGTATTGTGAATCAACAAGGGAAACCAACTGGTTTCTTCAAGACAACATCATAAAATCATTTTCACGATTCTTAAAGAAAAGAAAGTTTACCAGTTCTCAATGCATTCGTAACAATAGCGCTTTCTGTTGCAACTTGAGCAAAAGACAACACCACTCTTATCATTCCGCTGGCACTGATGACACATCAAACTTTCACCCTTCTTGGCTTTTTTGGATATACCCTGAGAAAACAACAGTTTGGTAAAAATCAAAGGCAAGAGAACCTTCGTAATCAAAACAATATTAAAATTAACGAATTCCAACATACATGTGAATAATACCGAATACATTGACACACAATACAGTGAAACAAGGCACATTCTCCCAAAAGATTTATAAATGTCCATTTTCAAAATTATTCAAATCACAATTCCAATCATCAACAACTTTATGACAAGAGATGACACTGAATTATTGTGTGATTCTCTTCTCACCCGTTGTTTAGTATCTGCGACTCCATTTTTGGCTTTGTTAACCTTGTTACAGCTACCTTCCTTTTCCTGCAAATCCAATTGAATTATTGTGTGTTCGGAACATAAAATGTATAACTAAATCATAAAAATATATATAAAAAAAAAAAAACTGCTAATTTTATCAATAAAATTTTAATTCTTTTTCTTTAGTGTAAGAGAAGTTTCATCGTCAAATAAAACTACAATTAATGAAGTCCAACACACGTTTATTCTGAAACAAGAGACACTCTCCAAAAGATTTATGAATGTTTATCTTCTTAATTATGAATGAATTATGAACATGTTTATATAGTGCATTGTGGCACTGAATTATGCTGCAATTCTCTTCTCACCTGTTGTTTGGTATCTTCAATTCCATTTTTGGGTTTGTTGACCTTATACACATCCATTAGTCCCTTGCCAAAATCACCTTCCTTCTCCTGCAAATTGAATTGAATTACTGTGTAATCAGAACAAAATACGTATAGTTAAATCATCAAAAATAAAGAATCATGTACTAACTTGATGAATCGGTTTCATCTTCTTTCTCGTGGAGTTTCCATTCAGCTCCGACTCCGATCTGTTACAGAGATCGGTGACAGCGACGATCTTCCTCTTCCTATTGTTAGACTCTGCATCTTCAATTTTGCTGTTGAATTGATTCATAAACCGCGGTATGTGGTTCTCTCCGGCGACGTTGGCTCGCATCGCCGCCGCTTTAGGACGGTCGCAGGAAGAAGAGTCCATCTGATCGGAATATGTGCAATGAGGACCTGATGATGAAGAATAGGAATTATCGAAACATTACCAGTGAATTGAATTATTTATTTTTATAATATGATTGGCTGAATTATCATTATTCTATGATATGATGAATTATATAGTACGTGGAGTTGCAATGTAATTGAAAAGTGTTACGGGGAGAGGTGGTGAATGTAATGTAAATATGCAGCGCGCGTGGGATTTGTTCTTTGAATGTCACTCGATCATGACGAATCTAGGTTAACTATTTTAGCCAATACTTATACTACTACTTCTGATTTATTTCTCTACCACTTTTTCTTTCTCATTTGTGGAAACGTGGAAAACGCTATCTACCTACCCTCCCTCCTTCATTTACACCTTTTTTTATTCTCAACAACATTAACTTTTCGGAACCATTAGATCACAAATTAATGGTTGAGATTCGTCACAATGTAAAAGTGCGTGTTGTTTTTACAGCAGCCAATATGGGTCCTAACTTTTCTCCCTCCTCTGTCCTTTTCTTTATAGTACTCCAATTACTTTCTTTTATTTTGATTTCATGTTTTTATTGATCTTTACACTACAAAACATTTATCTTCTTGATGTCATTTTGGGATCCGGATTTGGTGTTGTAGCAAATGCATGTTGTTACACATAATTTTTAATATCAACCGTTCATTTAAGATCGAATAGTTAAAATTGAAAACTGTGAAAATGATCATGACCGTACAATTCTGATCGAACTCAAATGCTTTGCAACACCCTGCTGTTACAGCAGAAAATCTGCTTTCATGATTTTGTGTTGTTTTAGGGTAAAAAGATGATAACAATAGGATTAATCGAGTTAGCTGGGATAAAGTATTTGTTTTTTTTAAGGGAAATAAACTTATATCATTTCAATAACTAACAACTCACTAAATATATGGCAAACATTGTCAAGAGTATGCAGACTAGTTAAGAATGTGGCATTTGTAACTAAAGTATGAACGACTTCATTTATTTGCCTTTGCCTTTGTCTAAATTTGACACGAGATTTTTCAATATACATGTTACGACGATGCTTACATCATCTATCACTATATCAAGTTTGGTAACATTGTTGTTGTTTCCGTTGAACTAGCTCAAAATCCACATTTGCAAGTTGTGAATCATGAATCCTGTCAATGACATGAGTAATCCTAATGCCTTTCCAATTTGTATGGAGTAGAAAGGGGTGAGCCACAACGTCTGTGCTAACACATACCTGCCCTCATCGTCCTAAATACACATTCATATACTAACTTTGTTCAAGAAGAGGAGAAAGAAGCATCCACGTCACACTTAATTCTTCCTACTGATGGTGGCTGCCACTTACACAATTGTTGATGCGTCTAGGACGTGTTGATGACTGTAGCACCAGTTGAACGCCTCTCGTAATGACTGGTAAACAAAAATTTGCTTTGTTGTTCGCCAACACCCATTCGTCTAGTCATGATTGGTGCATTCTAAAATACGAGCGCTAGTGTCTATAACATGTTGCTAGGATTGTGCTAAAACATGGGGAGAAAAGGAGTCATCCGTAAGAAGTGAGTAATAATAGGTATATTATGGCAAATTTTGGTTCCAAAGGGCATATGCACATTTAATAAACAAATAGGGCGATAATGGATCGCCTTGCCTCAAACCTCCCCCACCCCCGGAATAATCGATCGAACCATGTTGATACTGACAATAATATAGTAGTTTACAGTTTCCACACACATCATTAATTAATTCACCCATTGATAGAAAATTCTGATCTTGATCACGATTTCCTTAACACATAACCAATCAATATAATCATACGCCTTAAACAATAAAAATTAGCCTCATTCCCCATCTGTTTAAGGAGTCAAAATAATAATTTTACATAAAAAAAAGTGTATTTATGATTATGACAAATATTTGACTTGTATTTTTAAGATATAATTTTATTTTATGTCTTCCTTAGACAATATATGTAAGACAGTTGTTAGCATGACCAAAAAATTTAAATCAAACACCTATTGACCTAAGAAACAAATAAAAACAAATAAAAAAGCCAAAAATAATAGTAGTTTTTTTTTGTTAGAGAATAATAATAGTTGTTTTTGAAATAGCAAAGAAAATTTATTAAGATGAAAAAGCACTTAACGGCATTTTTAAACAATTCTTTTAATCTCTTTTCAAAACATAAGTTAAAGTAAAAAAAAGTAAAAACTTCGATTCACAGTATAAGATGGTTCCATGGTCTAGCGGTTAGGACATTGGACTCTGAATCCAGTAACCCGAGTTCAATTCTCGGTGGAACCTACGTTTTTTATTTTTCAAATTTTTTCTGTTTCTGTTTCTGATTCACACTACATAAAGTGGAACATTACAAAACCTTGGATTTTATTTTTGTGAAATAAACACACACTCACATAAGCTTCACTTTCCCCCCGAAACAAATCATTCACTGATTTTGCACCAATCAATCAGAATGGAAGCCGAAACACGAAGAAAAGTTGAAGAAATGGTGTTAGATATACTCAAAAAATCCAACATTGATGAAACCACCGAGTTCACCATTCGTGTTGCCGCCTCTGAACGACTCGGTATCGACCTTTCCGGCCCAGAGACCAAGCAGTTCGTCAGAACCATCATCGAGTCTTATCTTCTCTCCATCGCCACCGACGCCGACAAACCTCCTCAAGTACCACCGCATGAGACACCCAAGGAAGTTGAACCACCACAACCACAAGACTTCAATAAGGTGGTGGGTATCAAACGCAAAAACGACGATTCAGAGGACGTTATTTGCCAGGTTAATCAATCACTCTTATTTTCAAGCCCTAAACTTATTAGTATTTCATGAAAAAAAATAAAAAAAATAAAAAGTACTTTGATTTGAATTTATTGTTTGAAAAATATTTAGGGTTTAGTTAAGTTTTTGAATGTTAGATGCAATTCATTGATCTTAATAGATGTTGCTTGTTTGATATGTAGCTATCAGCCAGGAGGAATGTGGCGGTCCGAGATTTCAAAGGGATGACATTGGTTTCAATTAGGGAGTTCTACACTAAAGATGGAAAACAGCTTCCCACTGCTAAAGGTCATTGCTTCATCTTATACATTGGTTTTCACTTGAATTATTTTCTGCCTTGTTGGCATGCTTTGTTACACTGTAAGTCTTATTGGATTTCGATCACAAATATTTTTAGGACTTTATTATGAAATGTCACTGTCTTATTTTCATATACAAGTATATAAATTTCCCGAACACTCATCGATGAGTATATTTTTAGGGATTGTATGTAATATGAAACTTTCTTAATATTGTTTTTTGCTGTCTATAATGCATATTCCTGTAGTTAGTATTGTACATATCATATTCCGACACACAACAAAATGGAAGCCCTCCGATATGAATCACAGGTTGAATTGATTTCTCATATGAATTGCATATTGAGTTGCGATTATATCTGCCGATTCACAAATATGGAATGCACTGCATGATTCAGAAATGGAAAAAGGGAGCAGAGGCGCGAAAATCTGTGATTGCAGGTGAAGCCATAAATGGGCCGGGTAAAGCTATCCAGATCAAAATCGAAGTTTTTCGTTGCAATGTTTTCCTTGAATGGGATAGAAATAGCTGAAAGTAAACCCTCAAAATAGCCCTAGTCAGAATCACAAACACAACCCTAGCATATTGCGTTTTTGGTCGCGGCTACCTACTTTGGTGTTTTTTTTTTTTTAATTCTTGTACACAGTGCTCTGCGCCCTCCCTCTTCTGTTTTTGGGTTTCCCTTGTCTTCATAGAAGTCAATGCTCTCTCTGTGGTCCCCAATTGCTCGCTCTCTATCTCTTCACTCGTTGCTTTTCTATGTTTTTAGTGGGACAGTGGGTTAAACTGAATGGTAAAAGGAGATTCAAATCACAATTTTCAAAGTTTTTATGATACATCAGCTTATCTTTTTTGTTTGGTGTCATATTTTTACTTATTTGTATCTTGTGATTCATAATAAGATTTTATCCACAATTCAGAAAACAGTTCTTCCAATTCACTATTAGACAACATAGCAATTTGATGCACAATAGTTTATGGAAAGATAGCCTCATCATAATGTGAAAATCTATGTTGTTTATTGCTAGTTGCTCTTTGTTGAAGTTGGAGTTTGTCTCTCTTAATGATGAAATGGATTTTTATTTTCTTTTTCTGTTTATTGACAACGTGATTACTCTGAATTCCAGAACTAAACACGTTCCTTTTCTGTATTGTTGATTTCAGGGATAAGTTTATCTGCTGAACAATGGTCAACTTTCAAGAATTGTGTTCCCGCTATAGAGGAAGCTATCACTAAGTTGGAAGGAAGGATAAGGTGCGTATTCAATTTTGACTGCTGAGCTACGAGATTACATGAATTGCGCAAATTTATGTAATCAGAATGATATTGATCAATTAAGTGTTGTAGTTGAGGGACCCATGGATATGAAGATTCTTGTTTTCCTTCTTATTCTATGCATGTTGATGGTATAATAACTGCCTGATATATGATCCTCAACAGTGTAGTATTTTAGTTGTAGAAATTTCTGCACTCTTCTGAATATTTACTACTCACCTTTTTCTTTAAAAGAATACACATTGCTAGGCATTTAATTGTGCACAAGTCCATGGTAAAAAGTTGCTTTTGAACAGCAGTGAAAGCTGTAAACATATATTCATAGACCGGTCTAACCTGGTGCTTGTAACCGAAACAATGTAGATCAGAGCATAATGGCAGGAAAATTGGAGAAGCTTCAAGTTCAGTTGTTGATGTTCCCGTTGAGCCTGTCCCTGTTCAGTCTGTCCGTGTTGAGCCTGTCCCTGTTCAGTCTGTCCGTGTTGAGCTTGTCCCTATTCAGTCTGTCCATGTTGAACCTGTCCCTATTGAGATCATCCGTTTTGATGGGAAGAATTACCAAGTTTGGGCTGAACAGATGGAGTTACTCTTGAAACAGTTAAAGATCAATTATGTGCTCACTGAACCATGTCCAAATGCTACATTAGGGGAAAAAGATGCAAGTGCTGGAAAGATTGCTGAAACAAAAGCTGCTGAAAAGACATGGGTAAATGATGATTCATTATGTCGGCGGAACATCTTGAACCATTTATCTGATAGTCTGTTCAACAAATATGCAAATAGAAAAATGAGTGCTAATGAGTTATGGGAAGAGTTAAAATCTGTTTATCTGTATGAGGAATACGGAACAAAGAGATCTCAGGTGAAAAAGTATATTGAATTTCAAATAGTTGATGAAAAATCAGTTGTTCACCAAATTCAAGAACTTAATAGCATTGCAGACTCTGTTGCTGCTGTTGGAATGCCTATTGAAGAGAACTTTCACGTTAGTGTCATCATTTCAAAGCTTCCGCTATCCTGGAAAGACTTTTGCATTAAGTTAATGTGCGAAGAGCATCTACCTTTCTGTAAGTTAATGGAATGCGTAACAAAAGAGGAAGAATCTCGCAGTGGAGTCAAACAAATGGGTGAACCTCCTGATAATGTAAGATTTCACCATGCTAATAAAGGGGGACTCAGAGAGGCTGACATTAAGCCACCACCAGGTTTTCAAAGGAAATTTGAATCTAATGGCAAGAACATTGCCTGTTATATTTGTGGGCAGAAGGGGCATATTTCTAAAAACTGTTGGAGATGGATGTAATTAAGTGCTTTTAAATTGTGGTAGTTAGTCATTTTTGGGCGATTAAAAATGTTCATATCCTTGTGAAATTAATGTGAATTTTGTTATCAAGTTATTGGCTGATTGAATTATAAACTTGCAACCGTTGTCAAATGATTCTTGAAGGGAACATATAAAATTTACGATCATGATGGAACTGGTTGAAATTTAAATTAATCAGACCAGAAAGTTTTCTTCATTATTAATATAAACATCAACAATCCTTGCAACAAAGGAATCATTTTGGATCCTCTCATTCTTCCTTCAAAATATGTGTCTATTTCTCTCTTTTTTTCTTTCTCTTGATCTTCTTTCTAAAATTTAGAGAGAGATAGACACAAATCGTGAAAGGAGGGAGAAGGAGAGTGAATGGAAGGAGAGAATCTGAATCCAAAAGGAATATGACACGTTGAACAGTAGATTACAAAAGAAATTATTAAAAGCAAAAGTCTTTTAGGAATTCGAGAGCTTGCGATCCCCCAACCAACTACTCTAGGAATATGTCCTCCCTTTTCCTCTACATTGTTATTTATTATTCTAACTGTTATGAAAAATGTGAATATTGCAAATGATAAAATGTGAATATTACAAATGATAAAATATGCCTTCTAATGAGGTGGTTGCAACTATATATTTACTATATGACTAATGCTAACATGTAACTAACTTATATCTCTAATACTAACTCCATATAACAGTTGTCACATAGTATTAACTACACATAACAATTACTAATAATAATTAAACAAACAACATATAATATCTATACGTATATACAGAGGGAATACTTAATTATGGTGTAATATGTTTTCGCAGAGTATCCAGATAAAGAATGACATAGAATATGATAGTGAGTTAGTCACAGAAGACATCTTGGGCTAACATGCCCCAACTTTTGAAAATGAACAGGGTCGTGTGCGTTGATAGATTTTATTTTTTGTTTTTCAGAATCATAATCCAACTTACATAGTCAGTTTGCCGATTACATTTACATGGAGGAATTATCAGTGAATTCATGCTATTACCATTACCTCTAGCAGCTTCCAGTGCTTTGATCAACTTTTTTATCTTCCAAATCTCAATATTCTTGTCTGATTCATTGTCAGCCGTCATTTATGTAAGCATACATTAAACACAGTTTTTGCTACACATCATTTATGAAGTGCCTCTACTCAAGGCATTTAAAGGCAGAAACTAGTTTAAATGCATTACTTAGCTGTGAGTGGTAGTTTTCCGACTATTATTTGTTGGAAGGAAGCAAAACCGAACATTACTTACCTGTGAGTGGTAATTTCTCTACCATTATTTTTAACAATCTTGCAGGTTTTGATGAGGTTAACTGAGCTCGGTTTTCATCTATTCGATGGATATGTCGTTCTCATAATGATTGTCTATGGGAGCAAAGAACTCTCAATGCAGTGACCACTTGCTGCCTTGGACTAATACCAGTTTGTGACTATATATGGTGCAGTCGTACCCTTTAAGAGCCGCACACGCACTCCCAACAAATCAATATGGCTGACACCGAATGATAACTGGTTAAAATGCAACATGGATTGTGCTATTTTCTCATCTGAAGGGAGGTTCAACATCTATGTTTGTTTCTGCGACAACTTGGGCCACTTTATCCAAGCTCATACGATGTTTTGTTTTCATCTATTAGCTCAGTAGCTGAGTGTGAAGCTATTGCTCTGCAACACACCCTCCAAATTGCTATGATTTGTAGTTTCGAGCAGGTCATCTTTGAAAGCGACTATCAAGCAATAGTTTCGAGCAATGGTCGTTTTTATAAGAATGATAGGAACTTTATTGTCTAGTTGTAGGTCTCTTTTGTCCTCTAATGCCAGTTACAATCTAGCCCCATTTTTTTTTTTGTTGGTTTGGTTGTATTCGGGGTTTGAACCCCGGACCTTGCATATATCATGCATTGTCCTACCAACTGAGTTTAGCTCACGAGACCCCATTATTTTCTATTATCCTCTAAATTGTATTTCCTCTATTATCTTGAATGAAATGAGTTATCCTTGCCTCAAGAAAAAAAAAATGGAAGTAAACATTTGAAAAAAAAAATCACTGAACATATTTGTTAACTTTTTACCAGTTTTTCAAAAAATAATGTTACCACATAATTATGTCCTGAAATCTACCAAAATTTGCTATTGAATAGCCCATAAAATAGTGTTAATCTGAAATAATACACAGCAAGTTTACGCGTTCAAAGGGATAGGCTAAACAAAATATCCAAGTTTCTTATGTTCTCAATAGACTTGGCATTGAGCAAATGCATAGCTACATGTTTAGGTTTACTTCATTTTTTTACTCAGCTTCGGCTCATTTCATGAAACTATTGCACATCTTTACAAAATGAACTGCTAATACACAGAATTCGATGTGGTTAAGTTTCTACCATGTCGTCTCGCCGGAACAGGCTTGGCTTGTGGACTTGGCCTTTCTCAAATCCAGCAACTGCTGCTCTCTTTGTATATCAGCAGCAAGTTTAGAAGTTTCCCATTGAAGCTTCCTCACCACATCTTCAGCTTCAGTATAATCTGGAGGTACATCGGATTCTCCGGCAATTAGAGGAAACTTCACTTCTACATCCTTTCTGCAGCCAGAGAAAATTCATTGATTAGAAGACCCAAAAAAGAAACACAAGTCAATCCTCAGATTAGAGTAATATATCTAAATTAGAGTATGAGAAGGAAAGATGACGTGTTAACGCGGATAAAAGAAAGCATAAATAAAGTCGGTAATAATGACTATTTATTGTGCAAACTATTACTGCTTACGATTTTCGCTGCGAAACCTAGATATTCTAGAAGTTTATTTTTGAACAACAACAATTGTCCAAACGTCAAAAATTGTCCAGAGGGCCTAGGTTTAATGATTTCATTTGTGTATCCACACTGACAAGCTTATCATAGTAATACACAAAAGTTTTCATATTTCAATGTTCGGCAACATATAAATACACTTGTGATGCACACAGGTGGGTTTATCATAATGCCTAATTGGAATATACAAATCAACTGAATCAACGAAACATGTTTTTTACGATATTATTTAAATTCGCAAATTTGAACTGCAGAATATATCCCTCAGATGATTACTAACAAAATGGAGGTCTACCACCAAGAGAATAATCTAAATCAAGATAGCATTAAAAAATGAAGATCATTTTAATACTGACCTACTACCAAGAGCAAAGATACCACATTTCCTAATCATTCCACCATCTAATGACAATGCTCCATCAGTAATGCATGGGAGAGCAAGCATCATTTCATTCCGGGTTTTATATATTTGTAGACGAGAAAAAAGGCTATAGAAGAGCGTCTCTCTAAGACCATGCCCACTGGCAGTAAGAAAAGACAATCTGTTTGAATCCAGATGGATCATGTTCACTGCAAAATCAAGAAACCCGGGCGGGCACTCCCCATTAGGCAATCTCGGCTTCGGAATAGCCAGCTTCTTTTGTGGATCGTTTTCAACAAAACCTCCAACAAATGGTCTGAAATAAAACAAGCACAACACTGCTTTAAAATTTGCAAGCAGAGAGATTTAGCAGTTCAGTATTCTAAATTTTACGTGCGTGTACTTATAATGCGAGTTTTCACGTCTTATGTAGAGAGTGATATACAGCAAGACCATGCACAGGGCTGCAGGAATTGGTCCTAAATAAGGCCTCTGAGTATATATCACTTTCTACATAAATCAATTGTGAAAAAAACTCACATGCGAAAATGAGCACACCCGCACAAAAACTCCCATAAGTATAACTTGCCTTAAATCTTCAAGACATATAACAACAAATCGGCCATTAATTTTTTTCCCAGTTGAAGATCCAATTCCATGCAAACCACCATTACTGTTTATTGTGCCTTCTGGGTCATACTTCTCAAGTGCTTTAACGCCTTCATTAGTACTGCACACAATTGCAAGCATTGTCTCCAAACCCACATACTCGGAAAGAATCCTGTTTTAGACGAAATTGACACTTTTTAGAAAAATAAATAATGATAAAAAGTAGCTTGTTTTTCATTACTTAGCTAGTGAGAAATACAAACAACAACAACAACCAAGCCTTTTCCCACTAAGTGGGGTCGGCTACATGGATCAAATGACGCCATAGTGTTCTATCAAAAACCACATTTGGATCCAACTCATTGACCTCTAAATCCTTTCTAATGGTTTCTCTAATGGTTTTCTTAGGTCTTCCTCTACCTCTTTTAACCCGACTCTCCTCCATTTGATCTACTCTTCTTACAACGGCATCTACGGGTCTTCTCTCTACATGTCCAAACCATCTAAACCTATTTTCTACCAACTTTTCTACTATAGGTGCTACCCCCACTCATCCAGCGCAACATCCTCATCTCCGCTACACTTACTTGACTCTCGCATTGGCTCTTAACCGCCCAACACTCCATACCATACAACATTAATGTGTGCTAAATAAACTAGAAAAAAATTGGAGTGTGCTAAATAAACTAGAAAAAAATTGGAGTGTGCTAAATAAGTTTAAAGATTTACACTAGCATTAATGTGTTTCGAAACTTTACTAATTCTGTTACATGAATGGTCTGCATGATGTATTTAGTCTATATAGTCAATAGTGGAAAGCGGGTAACCCCAAAATGCTATAGCGGTATAGCAGGAAGTGGTACAGCTGCTACATCGAAGTTTAGGGAAACAATATAAGAAATTTAGATCATAGTAGCATACACATATAAAAATGCAAGAATTGAAGAATACACTAAATTAAACACAATCATAACTAATAATTAAAACTTACTGCTGTTACTAATATTCAAACCGATAACAAATAAGATTTAGCATCCAAGGCTTATAATAACTCGTCAAAGAATTTAAAATACAAGTTATTCCATCAAATGGAATCCCTAACTATGAGTTTCCTGATCAATCATCATTATGTTCACTCTCTTTACTACTAGACATCGTTTATTCTGCATCCTCCTATTCTTGTTGAGTGTATTTTCAGGATTCCAAAAGATTCATCATAGCAGCTATATCTATCCGCTGCTCAAAACCGTGATGCAACAGCATTAAGCGCTGCGCCTCAATTGACTAAATAGATTTTAATGATAGTATTAAAACAGAATAACTAGTAGATACACATACCAAAATCTGGAAGATTAAGGGCTTGTTTGATTGTGTTTTGCTTTCTAGTTTTTGAAAATTGTTTTACAAATTTGTTCTTTAAAACTGTTTTGAGAAGAAAATTAAAAAAAAAAAATCTGTTCGGGAAATACACTTTTAAAAACTGTTTTAAAGATGAAAAAGTAAAAAACTTGTTTGGTAACTTAATTTTTTTAATACACTTTTAAAACTATTTTTTACACAATTTTTTTTAACTAAAATTCATAAAATTTGTTAATTAACAAATATACCGTATTTGTTTAATTATTGACTTGATAATTAAATATACATTAGACTTGATGAGTTCATAGTTGAATATTGTATAATCATATCATTTAACTATACACTAAGTTATGACAAATCAAAGATTTGTGATGATACAATCTTATTGTTGAGTGCTAGGCGTCGCAATGGGAGGGGCAGGGGGTTTACCTTCCCCGTCCTCATATCCTCCACCCAAATACTTACTCACTACCCTATCCATACCCAACATGGATAAGAAATCAAATCTCAGCCCTGTCTCTGTCGAGTTCGGGTATCCCCATTATCCATGTTTTGAAATCGGAGAAAACTCAAACCCAAACCCAGTCAAAGCGGGAAAACCTGTCCATTTGGTTTGGGGGGCGGTGCCCATGGATATGGGCTTTGTTGCCATGTCTATTGAGTTCTAAGACACATCATTTTATTATCTTTTTAAGCAAATGGTGCGCAGACGGTTCTATGACACTTAAGTAGATTAAAAAGAAAAACATTACGTAAGACTGAGATGACATATAGCGTTACTCTGTAAAAACAAAAAACAACTAGAAGGTTAATACAACGTACAAAATAACTTAAGAAAGAAAAAAACATACCTAATAACTTTAAAGGGTACATTGACCACAAATCCCAATTCGGAGTAAAATCCACACACCAATGTACAATCAAGCAAGCGAGCTCGCGCACGGGCTCGAAACCAACCTTTTTTTGCTTCTTTTTTGAATGCGTGCGCCTTTTCGCTTGTGTCGATATCTTCGTACTTTTTTTTTACAAAAGGTAATTACTCATACTCGTGTTTTTTAATGATACATATTAATAATTATATTAAATTTTTTAGTTTTCAAAACTTAAAAACTCAAACTAATTTTCAAAAACTAAAAAACTGTTTTTGAGAAGTGAATCAAACAAGCCCTAAATGAGACCACAACAGATATTACCAGCTGCAAGAATGAAGCCAAATGAACAAAAGGGTGTAAAGATTTGAAGAAAAAAATATATGATATTTACCTGCTCAAATCATCACTCTCAACCATGGCAAGGGTTGCCACAACACCCACAGCATCCTTTACAAATGCCAAATTTGTTGTCTGAGTATTCGCTTTTATCCAACAAAATATGCTGGCAGCAGAGTTCTCTTTCTTCAATATCTGTTCCACTGTTTCCTCTTCAGTGTGAAATGCACCATTCCCATTCTCTGATATAGTCACATTAGTTGAATGGTACTTTCCAAGGCTCACTAAAAAAAAAAATGAATGGTACTATATCAAAGTCTTCATAAATTTTTTATCTCCCAAAGCAATTCATAAAAATGCACTAAATTAGGGTTTATCACTTAAGATATCTAATTAATCTTAAATTATAATCACACTCAAGGTAGTCAAAATCGAGGATTTTACGTATAATCCCTAGGGGAAGGTAAAGTTGCAAATCGTAGAATTGTTACATTAATCCTAAGATTATACAAAATTCATAAAACTCAAATATATACGTATAAAATAGCATACATAGGAAAAAGAACACTTTTAATATGTTAAAGTTCATAAGCATAACTCACATAACATAACAACATAGTTGCACAATTCTCAAAATAACCAAAACTAACTAGTCTAAAAAACAACTAAATAAAACATTAGCGCCTACATGATGCACTTAAACTAGTCTCAAACAGCTAACCAGAAAGTCTCGAACAAAACAATAATCATGATCCTGGGTGGATTTTACGATTAACGGAAGCGATTATACAGGATTTCACTAATTTAGGACTCTGGTGTAGTTATCATCCTTCAAGGCAACATTAATCGTAAAATCGTAGGATTATACGATTAAAATCCTGATTTTGACTACCATGATCACACTCATTAATCCAGATAATGAATTATTCCCTGAAACAAAACAAGTGCATACATGGATGAATTTCTAAACATACTTTGTAAATCCACAACGGATTCAGTTAGGCGATTGGATTGAGAATTAAGGAACTCAATATTATCTTCATGCTTTTTGATTTGATCTTTGAAGTTGCCTTCCTGCTTTATGATCTGATCTTTAAAGCTCTCACTATTCTTATCATTGAAGTTGTCTTCTTGTTTTATGATTTTTTCTGTTAGATCCTCCTGAGCAATGACAAACAACAACAACAACGACTTGAAACCATGAAAAATGTAAAAACATGCAATTCAACCAATTCTAGGTTCTGAAAATGAACACATTCAGTAATGGGTCTAAAAGTAACCCAATTCATTCCTAAAAACCCTAAAATGAGTAGCATAAATTTGGTGAATAACCCATTTTTGCGGCAAGTAAAAAGGTGACAGCTTTGTGAAACAATGTTAAGGTTTAAGCAATGAAATAAAATGAAAAATGAAAGAGAGAGAAGAGAGAGATAACATACCTGGTGGCTTGATTGAGACATGTCGAAGTGAAGCACAAAGCGGCGATGGCTCAAAGAAAAGAAGAAACTCAAACTTGTGTTTCAAAATCAAAAAGATTCGACAAATCTTGCTCTTTTTTATGTTTCCTGGATTTCGCTACTTCACTCAAAATCAAGGGTGCATTTAGAATGGGAAAATTTTAAGCCATAAATATAATATATTTATAATTGAGCGGCTAAGATTCAAGAAGGGACCCCGATTATTTTATTTTTTTTTTCCTTTGTCAAAGTTTCTTCATTAAGTATTTATATTTATTTGTTTAGCAATGATATTTGAACAACCATTTCTTGTGACAACTTGTTGGACACAGAGAAGTTTAGGTAGTGGCATAAAAATCAAAGTAATAGAGAAAGAAATTAGAATGATCATATGAGTATGAGAGATAAAATTGTCATAAAAGTTGTCAAAAAATGGTTGTTCAAATACCATTTCTCTTATTTGTTTGTAGTATTTTCTGTCGTCAAAGTTGCTATTTTATGAGTATGGACAACATGTTTAACAACCTTCCCATTCATAGGATAGCAACAATGCCCACAAAAAGGTATTATATCTGATTTATAATTGGTGCAATTATTTTTTTAATAACCGTGCAAAACTCAAATAAATATTCATGTCCGTCATCTGTCATGAATATTTCATTTGTGGGCAATGTTTATACTTCAATTATAGCATATATCGCGAATGGAACATTCGTGACAATTGCAATACAAACGGTCAACGATGGCGACACAAATGGCAACTGAAATTTTCATCAATTTTTTTTTTCATACAACAAAGAAGATTCTTATAATATGAAAAATTATTATTTTTAATTAAATAAAACAAGGTTTCCAAATTCATCAAATTTCTCAGTTAAGAAAATGCATATTTGGATTTTAAACTTCCAATCCTCAAAGAAATTGGATAGAATTGCATTTTCCCGTATCACTCACCATCAAATCTGGGGTTTTGAGTGGAGTCATACAAAAAGCAGAATATAGTAAAAGTAACACATTTATCATACAAATTTATTACTCCAACAATTTTTTTTAATACCCATGATTTTTATAAAGTAATCTTATAAAAATGGACCTAAGGGAGTAAATAAAAGAAGGGAAAGGAATAGAAAAGGGCGCGTGATGACTAGAATGAAACCCAAACCTTCATCAATCTCTCTCTCTCTTTTAAACCTTCTTTCTCTTTACGGTTGGGTGGTTCTAAGGCCCGACGAGTCTGGGCAGTTGTCTATTTTTTGATTTAGATTTAGATAAATCCTTGTAAATTGGGTAATTTTTTTTAGATTTTTTGATATTTGCTTGCAATTTTTTATGTAAACCCCTACAAATGTGTTGCAATTTTTTTTCCCATACTTTACGATGATCTGGCTCCGCCACTGCTTTACAGTGCACCTTCATCAATTTTATTCTCCTTCATCTTCCTGACCCAACAACTTCATCAAACTCAGCTCTCATTCAATTCATTCACCAACACATGCAATCACTCTCATTCCTTTTCCACAAGAAATCTCTTTTCGTTCCCAGAACTGAAGGCATTAACAAAAACATTAGGGATAAAGGATGTAAAATTGAAAACCCAAATCAGAAATTTTCAATGATTTTGAGCGCAAGGATTTTGAGGCCTATGAAAGCAAGGATTTTGATAAGTGGGTTTTGTTAAAATTTGGATTTTGAAACTCTTTGCGTTAACGGGTTAACCTCTAGAGTTTTAAAGTTGTCGTCAATGAAACGACAATCGGAGAGACCTTGAGAAGACAACGGATGCCTTCCGTTGTCTTGAGGTTTGTTAATCACATGTGGGTTGTGAGGAAGAAAAAGAACGAAACTCAGAAAATGGAGTTTGTATCTTTTTCTTTTTTTTAATTATGTTGAATGAAGTTTTCAATTAACCATTATCATAGAACATGCAACATATTTATAAGGCTGAGACACCAGAAAGATAAGTAATCTATTGCATGATGATAGTATAATCTTGTTTAAGGGTGATTATGTGTTGGATTAAATGTTTGGTTTTCTTCCCACACTAAGCATATTTTGAGATTTAAATTAGTTTAGATGTGAAGAAAAAAAATCAAGGATCTATCGGTTTTGATAGAAGAAGAGATGAAGATTGAGTTTTTAAAAAGATATATCTGAGTTTTTAATTTTTGATTTTTTGGATTTGAAGATGGATGAAGATGGTGATGTTTGAAAATGATGAAGATGAAGAAGAGAGGAGAGAAGAAGATTAAGATACATGTGTCCATTCTTATTCCTTCGCCTTTTTATTTTTATTAACGGTTAAATATATTTGTGGTCCTTATAAATATGTCAACTTTTCGTTTTAGTCTTTCTAAAAATTTTGTTCAACTTTTAGTCCCTCAAAAAATTTTCATCTTCACTTTTGGTCCATCTTTTAAAGTAAACTCATATGTAGAATTCAAAGCAAAATTCATAATATTATAAGAATCTCTAAAAAAAATTAGAATTTTTTAACAAAACTTTAATTTAATATGAATTTTTATATTTTTGACTGTTAAAAATTTATATTTAATTTGTGTTTTGTTAAATTTTTTTTTTTTTTTACAGTATTTTACGCATTTCTGCTTAATTTCATTAAAAAAAATACAAAAATTAACTTAAAAAATAGGGACCAAAAGTAGTGATTGAAAATTTTATAGAGACTATAAGTTGAAGGAAAATTTTAGAGGGACCAAAATGAAAAATTTGTATATTTATAAGGACCAAAAACATATTTAACCCTTTTATTAATTCATGAGATACACATGTGACTTTTTTTATTTATTTTTAATTCAAAAGTTATACATGTGATATCCTATTCACTTGCTTGAGGTTTCATGTATACCTTGACTCAGTCAAAATCAAAGAAGATGGTCACTTTTGTTAAAGGGAGTAAACATAAGATACCATATTTGCCATTTTTAATATGAGGCGAAAATTGCAAGATTGAAAAAGTTAATGGTCAAAAGTACACTTTAACCTATATTTTTTATCTAATTATTTAGATCAATGTTGGTTAGGGGTGATTTGGTTTTTTTAAAAGGTTAAAACAAATGTATAAAACAGATAGGATTTCGTAATTAAATTTGACTTTTTTTTTAGGGATAATTAAATTTGAATTAAACGTTTTTTTTCCTCTTATCTGAATTTTGGTGTTTATGTTGGTCCCATAACAAAAAAGGATTCATATTTATCATTTAATTTGATTAAATTGTGTCAGTTTAATCTTTTCGATCAATATGACATTAACAGATGTTAATCGTAGGAGATGATTAGATAAAAAAAATACTATTTTTTATCAACTAGTCCTTCAATTTGAGGGAGAAGGTTTTTGTTGTTGGAATGATAGCATAAACCCTGGAAATTTTTCAAGATCGAAGAAGAAATTGTTAATAGAGATGAAGGAGGAAGGAGAATACAAAGAGAATAAATAATGAAAATATTTATTTTATTTTATTAATTTAAGGAAAATGTTGAGTCATAATTCTCGCCACGTCACCGTCATATATCATAAATATTGACTTTAGCTAACAAAATTGATGGAAATGACTAACTTGACGGAACTTAATCAAATTAAATGACCAATTTAAACCTTATTTTCATTAAGGGACCAATATGATTTCCGAAATTAAGAAAAGAAAGCTAAAATGCGTTTAAGTTTGAGTCTACATCCTCTCAAAAAATAAAAATTGTGTCTACACATTAATGCTAATTGATCATCTTTAACATGCTTAAGTTGTTCTAGAGAAGGGGGGAGAAGTTAAAGGGTGTTAAGTAAATGAAAACTGCCCTTTCAAAAGAGAAAAAAGTAAATGAAAACTGTAGTATGATTTTTCTTTTTCTAGGGGTGTATTATGATCTTGTTCATCTTTTTTTTTTACAAGAACTTGTTCATCTTATTAAAAAAAACATTATGAACTTGTTATATTATAATATATATATCAATTCACTTTTAACTTTAATAGCCGTACCTTATATATGGATATTGCAAATCCTTATCCTTATCCTTATCCTTATTTCCTAATCTTTGTTAACACTGCTAATTACCCTCCCAAACCCTAAATCTAATGTTTAGGCGCCAATTTTCTCCTTAAATGTGGGCTCCATCCAAAAAATTATGTTTTAATTACTCAACAAACTTGCACACGTTCCAAACTCTGATCCAAGTTTAAATTCCCCCCTAAACTTTTCCATCTTCCTATGTAGATAATAAATGTTTGTCAAAAGTTGCTACCTCTTGCCTACCCACACCACTTTGTGAATTGTAAAGTTCTTTAAGTTCAGCCATCTATTTCCAATGTCAATATCATATTCCCTTCACTCATATACTCTCCATTCATGTACATCAATATCTTATTCCCATTTCAAACCAAATTTTATTCTCCTTTTCATTGCTACTGCTTTATACGGTTCTCCCATTTAGTATTGCTTTTGCTATATATGGTTCTCCCAATTAGTCGAATCCTATGATCCTAAACTCTTTCTTTCTCCGCCAGATTTCTTTATCACTGCAGAAGAAAAGTTTCTTTGCATTCTTTCTCACCTCCGTAAGCCCCCCGCTCTCTCTCTCTCTCTCTCTGTGTGTGTGTGTGTGTGTGTTTTCAGCTGCAATTACCGTGTTTGTGTGTAACAATGTTTGTTTAAGTTCGATTTCATGTTACGTAGGTTGAAATGTCGCCGGAACGGTTGAATTACCAAACCTGGCTTCAACATATTTAAGCATGTGATGATAATCCTCTCCCTAATCGCGCTACAAGTGTGATGTGATGGTGATCTGAGATAAACGAGGGAGAACTAGATTTGTAAAAAAATTGAAGAAAGCAGCAGTGGTTGCATTTTCGAACAACAGAGCTCTGTGGAACACGAGATGAAGTTGTGACTCACTATGAAAAGGTGGGAACAAACCATGATGCTTCTCTACAAAAGTTTTGTGAACTGACGGAATATTCCCTCAGTTTGGCAGATGAGACCATATAATATTTAAATCATCTTCTCTTCTGCTTCAAGTGCAAGTGAGTTTTTCTTTCGGTTATGGTTTCTATAACAATATATTAAGGGGCTGCTTGCAACACTCAGGGACTGCTTTCAACGGGAACAGAGGGTTAATGACGATTCCAGGGATCCACCGTGCACAGTTGCCATGGTGGCTAGCGGAAGGACTTACGTCCTCTTCTACTGCTAATGTTAACCTTTTTACCTCTTATTATGTTTTGCTTTTTATTTGTTTCTTATTCAGTTGGTTGTTACCTTCTTTACTTCCTAATACATGTTCAATTTAATGATTACTTGATTCCTTATGTCTTTGTTACTTAGACTTTTTATGTGGTATACTAATGTTTC
>Ga0228711_1002306_pt1 | contig 29255 bp, 28 predicted proteins | sample MedpolnodulmetaG_2_FD_177996 | JGI IMG/M metagenome (GOLD analysis project Ga0228711, IMG submission 177996) | Root nodule microbial communities from Medicago polymorpha collected in Santa Monica, California, United States - brown nodules | ecosystem: Host-associated > Plants > Roots > Nodule... | reverse complement strand
CAAACTCTCTAATCATCCATTAAAAGTAAATCAAATTAAACAACTCCCTGTTGGAACGATACTCTCTTTTTACTACTTCGGCAGAACCGTACACTTGCGGTTTTGCTCATCAGGAGATTGTTGGAACAAAGGGTGTTTAACAAAATCACCTCTTGAGTTTTGATGATAATAAGGTATTAAAAATTATCAATTGGATATGCTAAACATTTGTTCAAGTGTACAGGATCCAAATCAGAGCACTATTCATAAAGATTCTAATTGAACAAGTCAAAGAGCAAAGGAATTTTATTGAAGCTTAGAGCGTCTGAAGAAATGTGTCTGAAGAAACGACTCTGAAGAAAGCGCTCCTGAAGACACGTCATCAGAAGCAAGGTTATCAGAAGCATCTCATCAGAAGCCACTTCACCAGAGTTGACAAAGTACAGTGTACGAAGTGTACAATCACTAACTCTGTGCATGCCTCTGCAACCACCATCTCTGCAACTTGTCTCTACATCAAGACAAGAATAACAGTAATATTGCTGCAGACGTTGTTCCGTTTCAAATGGAATGGATTTGAAATTAGTTCTTCATAGGAAAATTATCAAATCAGGCAAAAGATCAATGGTGAAGAATCAAAGCTTCAAGCAAGACAAGTTGATGTAACGGCTAATTCTCAACGTCTCTCAAATCCTCTACAAATAGGGATAAAGACTTGAAGAACAACAACAAGCAAAGGCCAATACTCTCTGTGCAAAACGTCGCAAACTTAAACACATCAACAACTTAGAGAATTCTTACAATAGTTCATATCATAGAATTCTCAAGTGTCTAGAAAAACAGAGTATGGTCTGTTCGTATTGTTTTGTGAATACCTCTGATTGTATATCAAGTATTCAAAACCTTATTCAATTATTTGTAATTGTTAAGAGAAGTCTCTTTCAGTTGTGATTGAGCAAAGAAAGTCTCTTGGAGTTGTCCTTGAGCATAGAAGTCTCTTTCAGTTGTGATTGAGCATAGAAGTCTCTTTCTTGTGTGATTGAGCATAGAAGTCTCTTGGAGTTGTCCTTGAGCATTGAGAAGTGTCTTTCTTGCGTGATTGAGCAACTTGTAATTCGACATTACATTTTAGTGGAACTCTCCTTGGAAGTGCAAGGGGGACAGGACTACTTTCGGTTTGTGGAAGGAACCTATATAATTGCTTGTGTTCTTTCTTTCTCTGTTCTCTTACTATTATCCGCTGCACTAAGACTCTGAACTCAAGTTAGACTCTGAACTATTTCAGACTCTGAATCTGGGAACAGTTTTTCAGAACGTAAGAAAGAAAAGTTTTTGAAAACACAATTCAACCCCCCTCTTCTTGTGGTTTTTCTCACCTTCAGTTGGTATCAGAGCTTAGGCTCTGTAATTAGCACTTAACCAAGAAGCAAAACGCAGCAAAAGGTTGTTTGGAATAATGGCACGGTCGTGCCACTGGAGGCAGGGGTCGTGCCAACCTCTCTGGTTGGTGGTCTTCATATTTTTGTACCAAATCTTCGTATTTTCAACCCGAATCAGCTCCAAATCACCTTTCTTTTGCTCCAAGACGAAATCTTTCAAATATTTGTTCCTAAAATATAATAACTTGTAATTGAAGTAAAATAGTTCTAAAAAGGAAATAAAAACATATGAAATTTAAATAAAGTAGACTCAAATAATATACTAAAAACACTAATTATTGACTCAACAAACTCCCCCACACTTGAATATTTGCTTGTCTTCAAGCAAAAGGCATAAACATTAGCAGCATAAACAAAATTAACATATGACAATCATTATTAAAACTCATATCTCCTCGAAGGCTTTGTTCTAGTGGTACACTAATCACAACTTCAAGCATTTCTCATGAACCTATTCAACCCAACAACAAGTCTCAAGTGAGTGTGTGTGTGTGTGTGTAGTCCAACCCTTTTCTTGCTCCTTTGTAAGAGATATTATGAGGAGACAGGTTCTAACCTTAACACTAACCCAATCGAGAAAAGTTCTTTCTTCATTTCATATAAGAAGGTGGGAATTCTTTGGTCATTTGACATTTATTTATTCGGGGATGGGGGCAGACGCTAGTAAAGAGGTTACCCTCGATAAACCATTGCCTCTGTTCTACGGGTTGGTTATAAGGTGACCATCCATGTATTGAAGTGTTGAGCAATTATTTGCTTTATTCATTTGATTTCGTTTATTCCCCACACTAACTTATACTACTTTTACTCTGAAAACTTTTAAGGGTCAATTTACCACTAAAGTTAGAACGTGCTCCTTAAAATACCTACCTACACACTTACTCAAAGACTGCAACTTTGTGCTTTTCTCAAAGAGAATTTTCTCAATAAAACAAGATGGGGGTAAAGCAAGAACACTTAAAACACAAGAAATCACTTTCATGTACAAGAAACAACCATTTGGGAAGAGACAACAAAAAAATTTATGTCATAATTTACAATAAAAACAAGCCGCTTTACATGCCTTTTGCAATCAAAACAAAACAAAAAATTAAAATCCAAGGGAGTTTGGAAACATTACGACTCTTAATTAAACAAGACAAGACACTTTATTGGCTCCCCCCACACTTGGGTGAAGCATAGTCCTCAATGATTTGAAAAAGAAAAGAAAATGCAAAGAAAAGAGAAGAGAAAGAAATAAGGAAAGCTCACAATTTATTGGGGTCCATAATGGGGACCTTGGAGGTGAAAGTGTTGTATCATTCTCAGGAGCATTTCGTTATTTTCATCAGTCATGCGATTGCCCCTTTGGACATCATTTTGCAGCCCAGAGATTTCAACTCCTTGTCTTTGTTGCTCGATGCTTATCCTTTGAACCTCGGTTTGCATCCATGTCCACCGTTCATCATCATATTGGCCACCGGCTGCTTGTTCATGGTGCACCAGATCATAATGCAAGTGTGCATCTACCTCCTCCTCATCATTACCATCATCACCATCATCATCATCATCATCATCATCTTGTACCTGTAGGTTAGTGCCAACATAAAGCAAATTCTCTACCACCCCCGGATCAGTCCTAGATGGGTTAGGCAGAATAAACATAAAATTGGCCCTAGGGAGTCTAAGCTCATATTGGTAATGGTGAGACAGCCCATAAGGCCTTATAATGAGCATAAAAGTGAGGGTATCTAAATTTAGCCTAATGTTTCCCTCAATTTTATTGATTCCATTCTCCTCACCCACTCCCATCTTCCTAGCAATAAAGGTGATGATACCGCTTACTACTATTTCACTTTTCTCACTTGCTTTCTTTTTAGGCTTAATAGTAGTTTTAGCCCCCTAACTTTCCCAAAGTTGCGTTTTTGGCCCCGAAGAAAAAAAACTACAAAACAGCCCCCTAAGTTTTGCACCTGTGGCAGTTAGGGGCCAAATTAGCAACAGAAACAAGATAATCAAGCAAATAATAGCAAGTGTCCACAGGGCGGTCATAAAGCATTGCAAACAACATAAACAATTCATCAGTCCTCATTGTCCCTACTTCTTTCCTACCCCAAATGGTGCAAGCCATAACCCTTTGAAGGTACCTAAGCATAGGGTTGTGTATGTTACTAGCTTTATTGGAACGTGAATTATATTGCTCCAAACCGGTGATACTTTTCCAAAAGGCAACAAGGTCATAGTCGGCCGGTTTTAAACTTTGATCCCAAGAGTCATGGATATACCCCGCATTCACGAGGCCTAATTAAGAACAAAAATCTTCCAAAGACATCTCATAATCAACATTTAAAAGCCGGAATGCGACCCTATGCTTGGGGTTATCCGTTTTCGACTTATCCTTAGTAAAGGAAATAGAGCTCAAGAACTCATAAGTGAAGTTTTCAAACCCCCGCATAGGTTTCAACATCTCGACTAACCCTAGGTTTCCTAACAACCTAAGCATGTGTTACTCAATACCTAGTCTATCCATTGCATTAACATTAGGGTACCTACAAGCAGTGATAGGTCTAGAGAGACGAGATTTATACCTATCGCATTGTTTGGCATCTTTGAATTCGATGCCATGGTTTCAGAATGTTGCTTTCTTCCTCCCTGCACCACTTCATGAGCTTTCAATCTCCTTGCCTTTCCTCTTTGATGGCATTGACCTTGGTTTGGGTTAGTTTGGGTGAAAGTTTAGTTTTTTGTAAGGTTTTGTGTGAGAAAGGTGGTTTAAGTGACGTGTTTGGGTTTTGAGTAAGGAATTTGAATGTTGTGGTGAGGATTGATGAAGAAATTGGGGTTTTTGGATTAGGGTTTTAGGGTACACGAATTTGGTGGATTAATGGTTGTGATGGATGATTGTTGTTTTTGATGGATTAATTGGGTTTGGGGTGAAGTTTATAGTTGTTTTGGTTTAAAAAATTTGTGATTTGGTGAAGTTTTGAGAGAGATATGATGATTTGAAGTTTAAGGTTATTGGAGGTTTAGAGAGAAGTTTAGAAGATGAAAGAAGTTGTGGTGATTGAATGAGGGAGAAGAAGGGAAAATTTTGAAGTTTTCGGGTGCTGGGTGTCGCGCACGACCCTGCCACCACAGGCACGGGTCGTGCACACCTTTCTTCCTTTTTGCTGGTTTTGGGTGGCTTGGCTTAGCACGATCGTGCCACCACAGGCATGGGCCGTGCCAGTGTTTCTGGTCTAAGGGCTCAATTTTTTTTCTTTTTCGCATCATGTATGGACAAATACCTGCAAAACAAATTAAAATAACACAAAACAAACAAAATAAAAGCAATAAAACTCGTGGGTTTCCTACCACGATGCGCTCGTTTAAAGTCATTAGCTTGACGGTTAGAAAGCGTCCTTAAAAAGGATCAAAGAGATCATATTGTGCAGATGACGCCAAGAAATGTTCTTTCACACTATGATCGTTAATCATGCAACAAGAAAAATCAGTAGGGTCCTTATTAAGATTCTTTATTTCAAATCCGACCATCTCATCACTTACTTGAAAGACAGAAGCGTGATTGGTTGATTCTGTGTAACAACGGTATATATGATATATTAGGTCTGATCGTACTTTAAATAAGTTAAATGATATATGTTCATATTGATTGATTGATGTGTGGAGCTTCGTAACCGATTCTTAGAACTCTGGTGAAGCATCCTAGATTCGATCTTCATATTTGAATAAACAATCAGTGTACTTGTTTGATATGATCAGATTGTTGTGACAGAATTAGGGTTTGCCAAAACGGTTAGGGTGATCAGAAACGTGTCAAGTGTTGAGGCGAAATACGGCGCTAATTCAAAGTGAATCGTTCATATGCATGTTATGATTGGAGTGCGAATATATATGATATATAAGCCGTGGTGAGGTGAGATCAAATATAATAAAAATCCTTCAATTTGAAATATTAAGTTTAATGCTTTCCAAAAGTTTAACACCCTTCAAGACTAATATCGAATATGTGGGTTTTGCCTCCATGAAGCACATATTCTATACTAGTAAGTTGCGGTACGGTAATCTAATTTACCCAAGTGTTATTATTTTGGGTTTAACTTAACTAAATTAATTTTAATAAGATTAGAATAAATTTAGAAGCTATAATTGGGAAATGCCTATATGGTAGACTTGAGTAAGAGTTATTCACCCAATTGATTTGAAAGTTGTATAAGATACAATTGGGAATGTTCCTACCTAAATAAATGAGTTTTAAATACAGCCCTCGTTGACTCAAAACAAGGTGAAATAAGGATTTCAATCCACTAGAAAATCTTCCAACGGGATTTTCCGAGTCAAATGTTTGAAGGTCATTTGATTTGAGTAAAATAGTGGGAGCGTATTTAATTAAAGGCCAAATTAAATATGTTATTTTCATGATACTTATTTTGTATAATTTAAAATTGTAGATGGCCAATAATGCATCAAACAACATTTTGCGATCACTCATTAAGAAAGAAAAATTGACTGAAACAAATTTTTTAGACTGGTTCCGTAACATGAGCATTGTCCTCACCCACGAGAAAAAGCTGTATGTGCTTGATGAACCCATTCCTGAGGCACCACCTGCTGGACTCCTGCGGCTTAGAGAAATTCCCTTACCAGGCATGTCAATGATTCCGTGGAAGTCTCTTGTATCTTGCTAGCAACCATGACTCCCGTGCTGCAAAAACAGCATGAGGGGATGACTGCGTTCCATATGATCGGACATCTTAAGACTCTTTATGAAGAGCAGGCTTGGCATGAAAGGTTTGATGTCTCTAAGGCCCTTTTCTCAACCAAGCTGTAGGAAGGAAGTCTCGTTGGACCTCGCGTACTCAAAATGATTGGGTATTCTGAGAACCTAGCTCGATTTGGATTTGTCCTTGAGCAGGAACTTGTTGTTGATCTTGTCTTGCAATCGTTTCCTGAAAGCTTCAGCAGTTTTGTCCAGAACTTCCCCATGAATGATATGGACAAAACACTTCCACATCTTGCAGCTATGTTAAGAACTGCTGAAAAGAATATGAAGGGAAAAGGAAAGGCCATTTTGATGGTTAACAATGGAAAATTCAAGAAGCACAATAAGAAGCCTAATAAGTCTAAGGGAAATGGCAAAGGCAAAGTTTTTGCCAAGCCATCAACAAAAGCTTTGAAGCCTAGTGGAGGCGTGGCTAAGGAGGGCAAGTGCTTCTACTGCAACAATAAGGGGCACTGGAAGCGAAATTGCCCAAAGTATCTAGAAGACAAGAGAAATTGAAATGTTCCTACTACTTCTACAAGTATTTTTGTTATAGAAATTAATATGTCTACTTCTACATCATGGGTATTAGATACTGGACGTGGTTCTCATATTTGTACAGATGCGCAGGGGCTGAGAACGAGTAGAGCATTGGCAAAAGGCGAGGTCGATCTTAGAGTTGGCAATGTAGCAAAGGTTGATTCTTTGGTTGTTGGAACTTATGTATTGACCTTACCTAGTGGTCATTTACTTAATTTAGAAAACTGTTATTATGTACCTGCCATTAGCCTGAATATTATTTCAATTTCTTGTTTGGACAAGGCTGGTTTTTATTTTACAATAAAGGACAAATGTTGTTCCGTTTATTTGGATAATATTCTTTATGCTAATGCTATTTTGATTAATGGACTTTATATCCTAGATCTTGATATGCCTATCTATAACATTAATGCTAAAAGGATGAAACCTAATGAGTTAAATCCGACTTACCTTTGGCATTGTCGTTTAGGCCGTAAAAATGAGAATCGCATTTCCAAACTCCATAAAGATGGACTTTTGGACTCTTTTGATTTTGAATGATATGAGACATGTCGATCTTGTTTATTAGGAAAGATGGCAAAGGCCCCTTTTACCGGTTAAGGTGAAAGGGCTAGTGATCTCTTAGGACTCATAAATACTGATGTGTGTGGACCCCTAAATATACCTGCTAGAGGAGGTTTTCACTACTTCATTACATTCACTGATGACTTTAGTAGATTTGGATATGTGTATCTAATTAAAACATGAATCTGAATCATTTACTTTATTTAAAGAATTTCAAAATGAAGTAAAAAACGAACTAGGCAAGAATATCAAAATGCTTCGATCTGATCGAGGTAGAGAGTATTTGAGCTTAGAGTTTGACAATCATCTAAAAGAATGCGGGATCTTATCCCAACTCACACCTCCTAGAACGCCACAACGGAATGGTGTTTCCGAAAGGAGAAATCGAACCTTGTTAGACATGGTCCGATCAATGATGAGTCATGCTGAACTTCCAAACTCCTTATAGGGATACACCTTATTAACTGCAGCTTATACACTTAACCGAGTTCCATCCAAAGCGGTAGAAAAGACACCATATGAGATATGGAATGGTCGAAAACCCAATGTGGGACATTTAAAGATTTGGGGTTGTGAAGCTTATATAAAACGACTTATCTCTACTAAGCTTGAACAAAGATCTGATAAATGTTTCTTTGTGGGATATCCTAAAGAAACTAAAGGATACTACTTTAACAAACCTTCTGAGGGTAAAATTGTTGTTGCCAGAAATGGAGCTTTCCTTGAAAAGGATTTTTTTCTCCAAAAGAATCAGTGGGAGCAAAGTAGATCTTGAAGAAGTTCAAGACCCACAAAGTAATGATATACCGATGGAGGAACGGGAACAGGATACACAAACTGATGTGACAGAAAATCCTATTCCAGTAACACAAGAACCACGTAGGTCTAGCAAGCCACGTCAAAAACCCGAGAGATATGGGTATCTCATATCAAAAGAGGGTGATGTATTGCTCATGGACCAAGATGAGGCTGTGACTTACACAGAGGCCAATACTAGTCCTGAATCTGAGAAGTGGCTTAAAGCCATGAAATCTGAAATGGATTCCATGTACACAAATCATGTTTGGAACTTGATTGAAGCACCTGAAGGAATTAATCCTATAGGATGCAACTGGGTTTTTAAAAAGAAAATATACATGGATGGAAAGGTTAATACCTACAAAGCGCGATTGGTTGCTAAAGGCTTCAAACAAATTCATGGTGTAGACTATGATGAAACCTTTTCACCAGTTGCAATGATTAAATCCATTCAGATCTTACTTGCTATCGCTGCATACCATGATTATGAAATCTGGAAAATGGATGTTAAGACTGCTTTCCTTAATGGAAATCTTCTTGAGGATGTGTACATGACACAACCTGAAGGATTTGGCGATCCTAAAGCAATTAAGAGAGTATGCAAATTACAACGATCAATCTATGGATTGAAGCAAGCTTCCAGAAGTTGGAATCTTCGTTTTAATGAAACTGTACAAGAGTATGGATTCATTAAAAATGAAGATGAGCCTTGTGTTTACATGAAGGTTAGTGGGAGCATAGTCTCATTTCTGGTTTTATATGTGGATGACATATTGTTAATCGGAAATGACATCCCTACATTACAAGAAATCAAAACTTGGTTAGGGAAATTCTTTTCTATGAAAGACTTAGGTGAAGCCTCCTATATGTTAGGAATCAGGATCTATAGAGATAGATCACAAAGATTGTTTGGCTTAAGTCAGGGTACATATATAGACAAAGTCCTGAGACATTTCAATATGCATGGTTCCGAGAAAGGATTCATCCTTATGTCGTCAGGAATAAATCTATCAAAGACTCAATCCTCTTCGACTAATGAAGAAAGGGATCGAATGCATGATATTCGATATGCTTCAGCAATTGTGTCTATCATGTATGCTATGTTATGTACCCGACCAGATGTCTCGTATGCTTTAAGTACTACGAGCAGGTACCAGTCTAATCCTGACAATGATCATTGGATTGTTGTCAAGAATATCCTTAAGTAATTGAGAAGAACTAAGGATACTTTCTTGATCTATGGAGGTCAAGAATAGCTCTCTGTAATTGGTTACACTAATGCTAGTTTTCAGACAGATCATGATGATTTCAAATCGCAATCTGGATATGTGTTTTGCTTAAATGGCGGTGCTGTGAGCTGGAAGAGTTCGAAGCAAGAAACAGTCGTTGATTCTACAACAGAAGCCGAGTACATTGATGCATCTAATGCCACAGAGGAAGTTGTTTGGATTATGAATTCATTTCTGATCTTGGAATAGTTCCAAGTATTGTGGATCCCATTGAATTACTATGTGATAACAATGGAGCGATCGCACAAGCCAAAGAACCTAGATCTCACTAGAAATCCAAACACATAAAAAGGCGCTATCATCTTATTCAAGAAATTATCGAAAGAGGAGATGTTAAAATATGCAAAGTACGAACACTAGACAATGTTGCTGATCAACTTACTAAAGCTCTTGCCCAGCAGAAGAATGATGGCCATACTAGATCTATGGGTATTAGGTTTATGCCTGATTGGCTCTAGTACAAGTGGAGATTGTTTGTGTAAGCCCTAGAGGCCAATAGTTTATGTTAAACTTATCTTATGTATCATGACTTTTATTATTGAATAATATATGGCACTCTTTATTATATTTATAGTAATGTTAATAAAGTCCCTAAAATAGATAGTTCATGTAATAATATATTAAGTGAGACTTAATCATGAGATTACATTATCATAAAGAACGCTATTCTTAAATGTATCCGTAGTCAAGCTTTAATATGAATTAGGATAATAATAAAGTGTCGAGACTATTATGTATGTAGACTGATGACCGCATCTCATGGGTCATATATATGAGATATTAAGTCTATACATAGGTATAAATATTAGGAGTAATATTTATACTGGATTGACCCACCGTGCGAATACTACATAGTATGTTATGAAATTGTCATAAGATATTCTCACAATGATAATAGTCTATATCGCTCTTAGACCTGAAACCATTATGATCCCTAGATGTGGACTCAAGTGCTTTGTTGCCATTGTAACGTTATCTGTAAAAGGATAACCATAACGTTGGTTGATGGGTACTTGATGAATAATGTTGAGGGACATGAGTGTCCTATATGGGATTTGTCCTTCCTCATAACAAGAGATATATCTTTAGGCCTCTTGATGAAATATGGCTGTAAAACTGCATGGCCATGCCGAACTAAGTCAATATGAGATATTGGACTTATTCGTTATTCAGTATATTTCGGGATCAAGAAATATAAATATTGATCTTTACAAGGGTGACAATATATATGCCTTGAGATCATTATAGATATTAGGACAAAGGAGTAATCATACACATAAATATTATCATGGAAATGGTTTCGTCAGATCACTTGACATTCTTGTCACTTGGCTAGCAATGATGTGTTGCTTGATACCGCTCATTGTTTATAGTATTAAATATTTAATATTATTGCCAATGTGACTAGAACCTATAGGGTCACACACAAAGAACGGTCAAAAGAGAAATATATAAGTATGACTTATATAAGGGGTGCGTTTAGTAAATAACGCTAATTAGTTAGCAAAATTACTAAACTCGTTATTGGGCTTACTGAAGCCCAATAGTCACTTCTGACTTGCAGAGCACACTAGGAGTTCTATAAATAGAACCCTAGTGCTGAAGTTTTTGGTTACACGTTTTTGGAGAAACCCTAACTCTCTGAAACTTCTGATTCCTTGGCTAGTACCGAGACTTGAAGGAGCACCGTTCGTGTGGACTTGCTAGAGGCTTTGCTGCTTGCTTTGTTGTGATCGTGATACCAGATTCCAGAAACCACACTTCAAGGTAACAATCAAATCACTGGTTCTTGACAATTCGTAATGATCCAAGGAAAGAAAATCGAAAATTTTTATCCGCTGCTTTATTCTGATTAAATTCGATTTTCCTTCAATTCCATACACATCATGTTATCACGATTCTAAGATAGCATAGCAAGCATATTAAAACCTTAATTCATCATCAAGATTCATCACTTAACAATATCAGTCAATATAAGAATTACTCACCTATTCCTCATTTAGCATAATTAATTCAACAAATACAATTCAACATTTCAAAGTTACAAACAAGGAAATTATCGTCACCAAAAAGATCACCTAATCACACACATATAATTCACACTTCATCATTTCGCCAAAATTAACATCATCGTTTAAAATCACCAAGTGTACAAGTATAACCAAACATCATCAAGTACACAATTCACCAAGTTCACCAATGCACATAAACATTCATGCACATATTCAACTAAACCACATAATTCACCATTCACAACATCCACCAAACACATGAGCAATCATGACTCAAGACAAATTATGCAATGCGCCTAGACACGAATCCTATATGCATGCGGTACCATCACTAACAATGTTTAGGCCGTCACCCATGATGCAACAAAAACATCATAATCGTCGCCAATATGGATATAAAATTCATCACCATCAATCATGTATGCATGAACATATGACTCAACAACAATGCATATGTTCACACATACTCATCACCAATAATCATCTCCAATATTATACATGCAATCACCATATTTCAACTTCAACATTTTGCATGCATAAATTCAACACGTCACAACCAACAACATATATGTCATGTTATAATTCATCAACATAAACAGCGACATCAAACACCATCAACATCACCATTATTTAGCATATAAGCATTCACCAACAATATCTCAATCAATTAGCATATATTCATTCACCAACGATATCACAATCAATTAACATATATGCATTCACCAACATCGACTACATCATATAATTCTACCACTTAAAATTTATCATAATCCAAGTAAAGGAGAAAATACATCATACTAAGATAAATATCATTTTCATCACCTAGTAACCATTCATACACCTTTATGTAATCATATAAATCTATTCACAAAAGATTGGTAGAGTATTCGGCTTAAAAGATCATTTTCGACAAAGTTCGTATCAATTTGCAAAAACGGCCAACATTGACATTTTTCAAAACAAAGCAATTTATCCAAGTTGGAAAACCTACAATTCAATCATAATCCATCATATAAGCATGAACATAGGCCATTTACAAACTATCAAACATTAGTTCAAAATTTAGCCTAAGTTCATATAAGAAATCCCAAGTTCGTATATCCCACCATTTTTTTTCTTCCGAAAACCAAGTTTTACATGATTAAGACCTTGTACCAACTTCACATGCTTCTCCTAAGTCCATATGAACTGTAGACTAACCATGCAATCATCTTTGTTCACAAAAGTTCATTTTCCGATAAATTCCGAAAACCGAAATCGCTACAATTCCAAGTTTCATACCATTTATAAAATCCAAGTTTTGATCAAGTAAAACATGTTCCAGAAAAAATATGAATCAAAACAGAAAAATAACACATCATTTTAAACTCAAACACCTCAGGTTCAATCGCCAAAACATAGCTTATTACACGTAATCACTTAAAACAACATTTTAGCTCAAAAACCTGTTTTCTCCGATTCAATTCCACCCAAAACATTTCTCAAACCATCAACACATTCACATTCCCAAATCCATAAATGCATACTCAATTACTCACTCTAGGAACTTCATTAAACCCAATATCAAGTTTAGAAAATTTTCACGGCTCATAGAGAAAGTTATGATAAGTTCTCACAAAAATCCACATGACCCATGTGTAGTAATTTGATCATAACTCAAGTTCTAAAAATCATTTGGAAGTCAAATCAAATCCATTAGAAAGCTAACATCTTAACCTACAATTTTCATATTCACACCTAAAGCCAACTCAAAATGGAAAATGGTGAAAAATGGCACACAAGAGAAGTATGGGCGCTAGGAAGCGGCATAAGCGCCAGTTCAAGCACTGACTCTCTGGAATTGGGCGCTAGGCGCCCCAGTTCAAGCGTCAGCGCTGCGAAAAGTGCGAATTTGGGTTGTTTGGCCTCGGGTTTCCTTGAAAATCACCCCAAAAGTACTTATTTTGATTCCTCATTCACCCAAAGTGTTTAACAACTTATCTCAAGGCTCAAACACATCAAATAAGCTCTTTTCACAACACTCAAAATGGCTTATACAACAATTGAATTGATTTTTCTTAAAACACAAAAACTTTAACAACAACAATTCACATCTTTCGAAATCAACACAATCAACAACAACAACTCAACTTAATTCATACCTAATCCACGATATGACATTAACAACAACAACTACCAACAACCACAACTCATAACCATGAAATCAACCACAAATCAACAACAACATATCACAATTCATCAATTTGAGCATAATTCACAACAACTCAATTATCATTGAATTCATATACCCAAATATATCACTATAACAAGAGCACGAATTTTAACAATTAAGTTCATAATAATCACTTATCTCAAATAAGCACTTATGCATATAATTAGAGAAGAGATTACAACTAAGAGATTATGAATGAAATCTGACCCCCTTACCTCAATTGATAATAATTCTAGAAAAAGCTTCAATTTATCTCCTAGAATCTCTATATCCTCTTGGTTCTTCAAGCTTCCCTCTTCTAACCTTTTTTCTTCTCCTCTTGGACTTTCTCTCTCTACCTCTCTCAAATTCTTATAAAATGAATGTGAACCCTATTTTTCTACAAAGACTAGAGCTTAAATAGTGTCCACGCTAATGGGCTTAACCCTTAAAAAGTCTTAATAGGCCTAAGACCCTCAATAACTAATCCACAAAGTATTTACCCGCTTACGGTTAAAAGTTATCGAATAACCACCGGCTCTCAACTAATTACCACAACTACACTAGTAACTTAGTAAAATAATGGTTCTCACTTGAAACACTAAAAATAATCTTCACGGTGATATTACTAATTTACCCTTGTTCGGACAAAGACCAAAATACCCTTGAGTCTAAAATGACTATAATACCCTTTTAACACCGAAATCCACTGATCCCAACCAAAAATACACATAGAGGCAATTAATCATGTACAAACACAAATAAACACATATAAAAATAATTAAAAATAAATCTAACGAAAATCGGGTTGTTACAGGAGCTGCTTGGATTGATTCATTACATAACTTTCCATTAAGCCAGATTTCTGAGGGACCCTCTGGTTGTTTGCATAACCAGGTGGTGCCATTTGTCCATAGGAACATTGAGGGATTTTATAAAAAAATTGATTTTGCCTCATTCCTTGGTTGTATTGAGCATAATTCATTTGCTCAACACCTTCAATAGCACTACTTAGTTGGCAATCAACGCCAGTATGGCCTAATACATCACAAACTTCACAAGGGGAGTGAAAGAGGGGTAGGAGTGACAACACTAACATTCATTTTGTCAAATGTTTGTGTGAGTGCGTCAACCTTAGCAGCTAGATGATCAAGGGAAGAAATTTCATACATCCCTGCCTCTTTTTTATAGGGTGAAGAAGCAGTGATGGCTCTCTCATTAGTCCACTGATAGTGGTTTTGGGCCATGTCCAAGATCAAGGCATATGCTTTTGTATAGTTTTTGTTCATTAAAGCTCCACCTGCAACTGCATCAACATTCATTTTTGTGGTATATGAAAGACCATTATAAACGGTGTGGACAATAAGCCACTTCTCTAGACCATGATGGGGACAAATTCTAAGCATTTCTTTGAAACGCTCTCACGCATCGTAAAGAGATTCCCCATCTTTCTAAGTGAATCGTGTGATTTGATTCCTAAATTTAGCAGTTTTGGAAGGGGGGATGAATCGGGCAAGGAATGCTTGCCTCATTTGGTCCCATGAAGTGATAGAACCAACTTCCAATGAAGGAAACCAAGCACTAGCTCTATCCCTTAAGGAGAAAGGAAAGAGGTGCAGTCTTACGACCTCTTGTTTTGGACTTTGCTAAGAAATTCTAAGTAACTTTGAAATGCAAACAAAACAGAGTATGAACATTGAAATGTTTAGAGAGTCTAGCGTTTGTATGTGTGTGTATTGCTTGATTGTCTACTATCCAACTAGGAGGTCTTCACTCCTTTATATAGAGGTGTGAAAGAGACGTTGGAGAATTGCCAGTACACATGCACAAAGAGTCGTTTGAAGCTTGTTGATCACCAATGATCTTTTGCCTGATATGGTTATTGTCCTATGAAGGGTGAATTTCAAATCCATTCCTTGTATGGAGGAACATTTCTGCAAACAGAGCTGTTATCCTTGTCTTGTTGCAAAGCACGACCAAAGTAGTGGAGAAGGTGATTGTACAGTTCGTACAATTGTCCTTTTTCAACGCTCTTGAGAGAATAAGCATTCTGAGCTTTCAAATTTCATCTTAAGACCATTGTTGCACTTCTTTACATCTTTAGCAACTCTTAGGCAAGATTAAATGAGATTCCAGCTTTTGAAGCTTTAAGTTCTTCAGCTCCTGATGAACTTCAGCTTCTGGTGAGGTTGATTCTGATGACGTCATCACTTCAGGAGCGCTTTTGAACTTCAGGAGCACTTTACTTCAGACGCTTCAAGCTTCCTTTCTGTTGATTCTTTTGCTCTCTTTTGTTCTTTTAGAACCCTTTAAAGATATAAAACTTTGTCTATGGTCTTGTACACTTGAACAAATATTAGCATATCCAATTGACAATTTTTAATACCTTGTTATCATCAAAACCTCAAAAGTGACATATGTTAAACAATTTTTGTACTAACAATTTCCCCACTCTAAGGGTAATGTTTGTTAAACGTATTTTGTTCCAACAATCTCCCCCTTTTTGATGATGACAAACATTAGTATAAAAAAAAATGTTCAATTGTTGTTAATCTAATTAACACGTTGACTATATGAGTTTGAGGTTTGTAAGCTCCCCCTGAGTTCTATTCATGTTAATTAAATTTATCATTAAGGCGCAATATTCACTAAGAATAATCTCGCATAAAGAGTTAAGAGATAAGAAGATGGTCCTATTAATTTAAGTTGTTTAGAAATAAATTAATGGGGCTCAGCGCTTATAAATATTTTACTCTACTCTACTCTACTCCTCCTTTTGTCATCAACAAAAAAAAAATATATATAAAAAAAACGACAAAAGGAAAGAGATGAGAAAAAGAATACTCTACTCCCCCAATTGAATGTGGGAAAAAATAAACAAAGAGAGGTTCAGAAGCAGTTAGACAGATGCAATATAAATGATCAGAAGCAGTATGATAAGTTCAGAAGCAATAAAACAGGTTCAGGAGCACAGAGACAACAGATAAAAAAGAAAACAAGCTAAGGTGTGCAACTAAGGCTGGACTTGTTTCTGAAACACTTCCATCATTTGTTTCATCATCCTGTTGGTCTCTTCAGACTGTTGCTTCATAATCCTGTTGGTCTCTTCAGACTGTTTCTTCATTTCTCTTTTGAAGTCTTCATTGCTCTGAATCAGCTTCTCTTCTGTGACTCCAGCTTCTTCAAGCTTAGCTTATGTAGATGCCTTGTACTCTATCAGAAGTAGCTTTTGCTCTAGAAGTTCTTTCTTCAGCTGCCTGTTCCCATTCTCTAGTTCAGAATTCCTTTGCAGTACAGCTAGTCCTCGTGATGCCTGTTTGACATTCATCATTGTCAACCAGTTCATATTGAGCTCTCTTGGATGAATTCCAGCTGGAATGAAATCAGTTTCATTCCTTTGCCTTAAGTAGAGAGGATGCTTCACCCAAGTCTTCAGGACTCTAACTTCTTCAAGATTATTGGTAACTCCCTTCAACCAATCTTTGAGCTTCTGCTAAGCAATGTCTTGATCATCTATGAATGTCCTTTGAAGAGCATTCAAGACATTTTTCAGTTATCTCCTTCAGCCTCTTCCAGGACTGCTCATAGTTGTGTTCATGAATAAGGTCATGTCTTGTTTGAATCACCTTATTGAGCTCCTGAAAGATGTTCTCACAAACATCTGCTAAGAGAGATGAATCCAGATACAGGGTTGGAGGGAAGGGAGTTTTATCTGGTTTGGGAGGGGTTATGGGTTGAATGGCAAGATGAGATGATGAAGGTTGGTTATGTGTAGGGTGTGTTGGGATTGTTGTTAGGATATTGGTCTCTATCATGTCATCAGAAGCAGAAGTAGAGAAGGAATTGGTTATATCAATCTCCATTTCAGTAGCTTCTGGTTCACTGACCTCTTCAATACATGATGTAGACTCAACATATTCAGGGGTGATTTGGATTTTGGTTGAGGCTATTTGTGGTTCAGGTGATTGGTGTTGGAGGCTTTCTGAAGCAACTTCATCAGAAGCTACCTCAGAGGCTTTCTGTAGTTCAGATGCAACTTCAGGAAGTTCACCAGAATAGTGACTGACTAGTTGATCTAGTACATTTGGTTTAGATGTTTTTATGGGTGAGTTTGATGGTTCACAAGTGTCAGTTTGTGGTTTGTTTGAGTGTGTTGATGTGGAAGTGTGTGTATCAGCTAGTTCAATATTTAGAGGTTCAATGATAAGGGGTTGTAGAGGATGGTCAGCTGGGAGTTTATTGCAAAGGTCAACTCTCATTTGAGACATTTCCCCTATGCTCTTAAGTATAGCTGGGTACACTGGCTCAAATGGTTTAGTGTTGGCTTTTTGCGTTGGTTTGGTAGATGGTGAAAGGTCTTTCTAGATTAGGCTAAGGGTGACATCATCTAAGTCAGATGAGTCTTGGGAGGGGATGGAGGTTTCAGATCCAGATTCAACTTCTATACAATTAGCAGAGTTTGAGACATCAGGATTACCTCTTGAAGCAGCAGCTTCTGAAGTTGCAACTTCTGATCCAGCAGTTTTCTCCTCAGGAGCCTTCAGTAGCTCACCAGATGCCACAAGATGTTGCAAGTCTTTAGATATTTCAATAGCAGCTTGAGCAGCTTCACCAGTTGTTTTCTGCAACAGCACATCTGAGGTCACTGAGATTTGAGCAGCAATCTCAAGTGCTTTCCTCTTCAAGACTTCCCTTGTAACCAATGAAGTGGCAGCTTCTTGTTCATCCTCAACAGCCAGGCTTGCTTGCCTCAGCTTCCTAATAGCCATCTTCCTCTTCTTGAATGACTGAGAAGTATCAGCTGGCTTCTTGCTTCTGGTTCTCTTGTCCAGAACCTCAGAAGCATTCAGCTCTTGTGCTTCCTGCTGAATGGTGAGCACTTCAGGATCAGCTGGCTTTTCTTGAGAAGTAGTAGCCTTTGACTTCTTGCCTTTCTTTACAGCTTGTTCAGGAGCATCTTCAACATACTCTGCTTCTGTCATTGCTCTCTTCTTAGACCTCCTGCTCTTAGCAATAGGCAGGGAACCACCATACATTTCATCAGGAATATCATTGATCTTCATGGTTTGACCAGTCATCTCAAAGTGTTCCCTCATGTAAATGACTCTGACCTCCAGAGGATCTTGCTTGCATATTGGAGGAAAGTCATCCATAAGATTGGATATCACTGTGGATTCCTTCAAATCTGTACTAAGCACTTTGTGATCTTCTTTCTTGATCAACTTCATGTGCTTGAGAGTGCTACCATTGATGATTTTCCATGTTAATGTGCTAAGCTGAGCATCAGTAAAGTAGTTGACTTCCTTAAGAGCTTTTAGAATTCCTCCTTGGTGAAGAATTTCTGAAATCAACCTACCATAGGGAATCCAGGTCCTCTTGATGGTTTGGCTTTCCTTAAGTGTCTTGATCATGTGCCTGAAGATGTACTTGGGCACATTTGCTTTCTGCTTGGTCAGAAAGAAGTGTAAGAACAATCTATGATCAAGGGAGGGTTGATCTCCACCACCACCTTTTGGTAGGAGATTTTCATTCTGAATCTTCAGCAGCATCTTGATCCTCATGCTCAACTCACTGTATTTTCCCTTTTTGGTGTTGTTGAACATAGTTTTGTTGACAATGTCATTCCAAGGACTTGTCTTGTTGTTGTCCAAGCCATTTACAATTTTACCTTCAGAAGCTCTCCTGATCACCCAAGAGATAGAGGCTTCTGAGATAAAAACAGGAATCCCCATGATGCTTGACCTAATCTCCATGCATCTAAAGGGTTCCAATCTCATTTCTTCTCTAGTCTTGCCCTGCAGACTAGGATCAATCAGTACTTTTTCATCCATTTCCAATTGGGCAGCCTTCCTATCGTACACCTGTGCTCTAACCCAGAAGTGTCTAACCAGACTCAAGTATGTTGGACCATTAAGCATTCCAAAATAATCTACCAGGTCCTGCGCTTGATAGATGTCTCTAAGCTCACATCCATGATAAGCTAGAGAAATGAAATCCATGGGGTTTTCAACATGTACGTTGAGTTCCCATTCTTCAAGGGACATGGTTCTCCCCCTGATTTCATAATTTGAAGCTCCCTGATTGGATGGAACAGTTTCTTGCATGGAACTTGATGATGCCATAGATGATGATTGTAGGTTTTAGGGTTCCTAGCGTTTGAGAGAGATAAAATCGCATAGATACACACAGAAAAGAGAAAGTGTAGGTAGTGATTGTGAGTTGTGTGTGTTTTGTCTAAGTGTTTTTAGTAAAACGTTTGCAATTCAGACAAAGGGGACAAACAGACATAGCATTAATGACCTAGGGGGCGCGAGATAATACATTCAAAGCTTAATTCATCATTGCCCTTTTACGTTATACACCAATACAATTAAGCCACGTCAGAAGATTCTCAGAGTAACTGCTTAGTTAGTGAGGCACGTGTTACTGAAAGTAACTTCCAACGTTTCCACTAACTCTGCTATTCAGGAGCACAAAGTCCAGCTTCTGGAGTTTAGATGCTGATGTCATCTTTAGAAGCATATTTTCCTCAGAACCTCAGTAAAGAGCTTCTGATGGACTATAGCTTCTGAACAACTTCAGAACCTAAATTCCTTATTCAGGAGCAAGCATATTTAATCAAACACATAGTGCATGCTCAAATTTTTCTTTTAAAATCAAATCTTTCAACAGTTAAAGGCTTAATAAATATATCAGCCCATTGATGTTCAGTATCAATGAATTGTATAACTAAAATTCCTTTTAGAACATAATCTTGGATAAAATGGTGTTTGATTTCAATATGCTTGGCTTTTGAATGTAAAATTGGATTCTTTGACAAACAAATAGCAACAGTATTATCACAATAAATAAGAATATTGTTAGCATTTATCTGATAGTCTTCCAACTAATGTTTCATCCAAAGTAGTTGTGTACAACAACTTGCAGCTGAGATGTACTGTGCTTCTGCTGTAGACATAGCAATAGTTGCTTGTCTTTTGCTAGCCCAAGATATTTCAGATTCTCACCAAGGAATTGACAATTTCCACTAGTTGATTTTCTTTCAATCCTATCACCAGCAAAGTCAGCATCACAGAAACAACCCAACTTATAATCTAAGGATTTCCTATATAGAGAGTCCAAGATTTGTTGTTCCTTTCAGATAACTGAAGATTCTATTAACAGCAGTTAAATGAGATTCTCTAGGATCTGATTGGAATCTTGCACACAAGTATACACTGAACAAAATATCTGGCCTAGATGCAGTGAGGTATAACAGAGAACCAATCATACCTCTGTACAGCTTCTGGTCTACCTTTGTTCCAGTATCTTCTTTGCTTAAGATGAAGGTTGGATGCATTGGAGTGTTCATCACTTTACAATCTTCAAGCTTGAAGTTCTTCATAAGCTCCTTTGTATACTTTGTTTGATGAACATATACTCCTTTATTGAATTGATTGACTTGAATTCCAAGGAAGAACTTCAATTCTCCCATCATGCTCATTTCAAATTCATCCTGCATTAACTTAGAGAATTCCTTGCAAAGAGATGCATTAGTAGAACCAAATATTATATCTTCAACATATATTTGCACAACCAGCATATCTTTCTCAAGAGTCTTTCTCAAGAGTGTTGTGTCAACCTGACCTCTTTTAAAATCATTTATAATCAGGAAATTACTTAGTCTATCATACCAAGCTCTAGGAGCTTGTTTAGAGCCATATAATGAATTCTTAAGTTTAAAGACATGGTCAGGATGCTTAAGATCCTCAAAACCAGGAGGTTGCTTAACAAACACTTCTTCTTCTATGACTCCATTAAGAAAGGCACTCTTGACATCTATTTGATATAATATTATGCCATGATTGATTGCATAGGATAGAAGTAACCTGATTGCTTCCAATCTTGCAACTGCAGCAAATATTTCAGTGTAATCAATGCCTTCTTGTTGACTGTAGCCCTGAGCAACAAGTCTGGCTTTGTTTCTGGTTACTTCACCTTGTTCATTCAACTTATTTCTGAATACCCATTTTGTTCCAATAATGTTCTTCTAAGGAGGTCTGGGTACCAGATCCCATACATCATTTCGTTGAAATTGATTGAGCTCTTCTTGCATAGCTAATATCCATCCATCATCTGAAAGTACTTCATCAACTGTAGTAGGTTCAATCACTGATAACAGTCCTATCAAAGATTCTTCTGGTCTGAAATATGATCTAGTTCTTCTAGGACTTTCTTTGTTTCCAATGATTTGATCCTCAGGATGTAAAGACTTGTACTTGAAAGTGTTCTTGGATTGATCAGCTTGCTGGGAGCCATCTTGTGCTACATCAGAAGCAACTTCCTCTTGAGCTTCTGGAGTGGGAGCAGCTTCTGGACTAACTTCAGATGCATCAATCTGATCAGGTTCTGGAGTATCTTCAGAATCCTGTGTATCTGCAAAACATTCATCTTGCTCTGGAGTTTCATTTCCAGGCTCTTTATCATCAAATTTAACGTGCATTGATTCTTCAACACAGAGTGTCTCTGAATTATACACTCTGCAAGCCTTTAACCTTTCAGAGTAACCTAAGAACCTTTCAGAGTAACCTAAGAACATTCCTCTTTGGGCCTTGGCATCAAATTTCTTTAGGTAGAGCTTGGTATTTAGTATGTAACAAGTACATCCAAATTGATGAAAGTAAGAGATATTGGGTCTTCTTCCTTTGAAGAGTTCATATGTTGTTTTCTCCAAGATAGGTCTTATATAGATTCTATTTTGGATATAACATGCTGTATTCACTGCCTCTGCCCAAAAATGTTTAGCTAAATTGTTTTCGTGAATCATGGTTCTTGCCATTTCTTGTAAAGTTCTATTCTTTCTCTCTACAACCCCATTTTGTTGTGGAGTTCTAGGAGAAGAGAATTCATGGATGATTCCATGTTTTTCACAAAAAGATTCAAATGGCTCATTTTCAAATTCTCCACCATGATCACTTCTAACTTTTAAAATTTTCATTTCTTTTTGAGATTGGATTTGAGTGCAGAAGCTACTGAATACATCATATGCACAATCCTTACTTCTCAGGAATCTAACCCAAGTCCACCTGCTATAGTCATCAACAACGACTAGTCCATATTTACTTCCATATAAAGATTCAGTAGTAACTGGTCCAAATAAATCAATATGGAGTAATTCTAAAGGTCTGGAGGTGGAAACAATGTATTTTTCTTTAAAAGATGTTTTAACAATCTTCCCTTATTGGCATGCACCACAGAGTGCATCTAAATGATAATCAATATCAGGTAGGCCCTTAACAAGTTGTGACTTACTAAGCTTAGAGATTAACCTCCAGTTAGCATGTCCCAATCTTCTGTGCCATACCCATTTCTTATCATTTACTGATAGAAGGCAAACTACCTTCTAATCAACCAGTTCAGAGAAGTTAATTTTATAGACATTGTCCATCCTCTTTCCTTTAAAAATGATGGAGTTATCATCATTGTTGACTACTGTGCAGCTGGTCTTATTAAACAACACATCATAACCATTGTCACAAAACTGACTGATACTCAAAAGGTACCATGACTTGTGCTTTTCTTTTGCCCTTAGGCATATCTACAGCATTGACAATTTTAGATTTAGGTACCCATTGCTTTGTGGGTCCTTTGGGGTTAGTACTGGAAGATTTACTCTTCACTTCTTGTACCTTGTGCTTTAAGTTTGAGTGCTTTTGGTTAACTGATACCTCATGTTTAACACCATTTGGTTTTGGTTTCCAAGAAGCAACAATTGTTTTGTTCTTCTGAGCCTTTGACTTCAAGATACTAGACTCTGTTTTCAGCAGACTCTAAGGAACAGATTCTGCTTTCTTCAGAATCTTGATCTTTGAAGTTCTAGGTTCAGAGTTTTATCATTGCCTTAGACTTAGAGTTCTTTGTCTTTGAAGTGATCTTAGCCTTAGAGCTGGAAGCTTCTGGTTCTGATTGAACAACGGTTTTAGACTGCTTCTGTCAATACCAGAAATAATGAAATCTTCAAGAGCAATTTCATGTTCACTTAAACTCTTTCCATTACATTTCTCTTGGAGCTTCTGAACTAGATACTTGAGTTTTTCTTCATAAGTTCTACAGATGCAGTCAAACCCTCTAAGTCCTTCTTCAGAAGCTTTCAGATCCAATAGAGTTGATTCTTGTTGTTTTATCAAAACAATATATTTTTCTTTTAAATCAATCAACTCATTGGTTCTGATTTCGAAGTGTGTAAGAAGTTCTTTAAGAGACTCAACAAGCTCTTCTTTGGGAATTTTAGCATATACCTCATTTTCATCTTCAGAATCTGAGTCAGGTTCTGCTTCTGAAGTCACTGTAGCCACTAACCCCACAGCTACGTTTGCTTCTTCTTCAACATCTTCCTTTTCAGATCCAGATTCACTGTCTAAGTCTTCCCAAGTTGCCATCAAGCTTTTCTTGATCTGCTTCCTGAATTGCCTTGTATTGAAGCTTGCTTTCTTGGACTTGTCCTTTGATTTCTCCTTATGAAGATCAGGGCATTCAGCAATGAAGTGTCCAGTCTTCTTGCAGTTGAAGCATCCCTTCTGATCTTCCTTCTTTGAGCTTTTGTAACCACCCTTCTTACTCAGAAATTTCATGTTCTTTCTTGCTAGATACTCAAGCTTATTGGAGAGCATAACCATCTTTTCAGTAGGATCTTCATCAGAGTCTCCATCAGGTGACTCATCTTCAGATTCAATAACCTTCAAAGCCTTTGATGACTTCCCTCTAGATGGCAGAGCAATAGATTTGACCTTCTTAGTAGGTTCATACTCATTCAGACCTATCTCATGAACTTTGAGAGAACTGACAAGATCTTCAACACTTAAAGTATTTAGATCCTTAGCTTCCTCAATAGAAGTCACCTTAGGCCTCCATCTTGCAGGTAAGCTTCTTAGTATCTTGCTCACATGATCAAAAGCTACATAGCTTTTCATCAGTATTTGAAGTCCAGAAACCAGAGTCTGAAATCTTGAGTACATCTGCTCAATACTTTCATCCTCTTTCATCTTGAACAACTAATACTGATGAACAAGCATAAGAGCTTTTGCATCTCTGACTTTCTTGCTACCTTCATAGTTTGCACAAAGAGAAGCAAACATTGCTTTTGCAGTGAACTTGTCACTCATCTTCATGTACTCTGCTTTAGGTATAGCAGTGACAAGTGATCCTCTGATCTTGTGATGCTTCTTGTAGAGTTTCTTCTGTTCAGGGTTGTGTTCCTTTGTATCAATAGAAGCTCCTTCTTCATCAAGGACCAAGACACCAACTCCATCTTCCAGAATGTCCCATAGTTCTTCATCTAAACCCATGACATAGCTGTAGAAGTTGGTTTTCCACCAAGAGAATTCTTCACGATCTCCATTAAATCTTGGCACTTTTCCAGACTTAGATTTCTTGTCACCATAACCATAATCATATGGTATAGCTGCACCTGAATTAGAAGTACCAGAACAAGAAGTGGATTCTTCACCAGACATGTTTTTCTCAGATCTTTCTCTGTTACACTGTTAAGTGTTAAGACAACAAACCAGGCTCTAGATACCAATTGAAGGTGAGAAAAACACAAGAAGGGGGGTTGAATTGTGTTTGCATTTTCTTTTCTTACTCCTACTAAAGTCACTGTTCAGAAGTAGATAGAGTTCAGCTTCTGAAGTGATAATCAGAATCTAAATGCAGCGGATAAAAACAGAGAGAAGGAAGAAAGACACAAAGCAATTATACAGGTTCCTTCCACAAACCGGAAGTAGTCCCGTCCCCCTTGCACTTCCAAGGAGAGTTCACTAAAAATGTAATCTCAAATTAGAAATGCTCAATACTACAACTAGTATGAGACTTCAAATTACTCAAGCACACAAGCAAGAGAAATCCAATGTTCAAGCACACGAGCAAGAGACTTCCTAATGCTCAAGCACACAAGCAAGAGACTTACAAACAAACAGATTTACACAGAAAATTGTTTGAGTTTGAACACTTGATATACAATCAGTGGTGTTCTCAATACAAATCAACTACAGACTCTTTAGACTATAGAATTTCAAAAATATGGACTTTGCTAAGAAATTCTAAGTAACTTTGAAATGCAAACAAAACAGAGTATGAACAGTGAAATGTTTAGAGTCTAGCGTTTGTATGTGTGTGTATTGCTTGATTGTCTACTCTCCAACTAGGAGGTCTTCACTCCTTTATATAGAGGTGTGAAAGAGACGTTGGAGAATTGCCAGTACACATACACAAAGAGTCGTTTGAAGCTTGTTGATCACCAATGATCTTTTGCTGATATGGTTATTGTCCTATGAAGGGTGAATTTCAAATCCATTCCTTGTATGGAGGAACATTTCTGCAGGCAGAGCTGTTATCCTTGTCTTGTTGCAAAGCACGACCAAAGTAGTGGAGAAGGTGGTTGTACAGTTCGTACAATTGTCCTTTTTCAACGCTCTTGAGAGAATAAGCATTCTGAGCTTTCAAATTTCATCTTAAGACCGTTGTTGCACTTCTTTACGTCTTTAGCAACTCTTAGGCAAGATTAAATGAGATTCCAGCTTTTGAAGCTTTAAGTTCTTCAGCTCCTGATGAACTTCAGCTTCTGGTGAGGTTGCTTCTGATGAAGTGCTTCAGATGAAGTTGCTTCTGATGACGTCATCACTTCAGGAGCGCTTTTTAACTTCAGGAGCACTCTTCTTCAGACGCTTCAAGCTTCTTTTTTGTTGATTTTTTTGCTCTCTTTTGTTCTTTTAGAACCCTTTAAAGATATAAGACTTTGTTTATGGTCTTGTACACTTGAACAAATATTAGCATATCCAATTGACAATTTTTAATACCTTTTATCATCAAAACCTTAAAGGTGACATATGTTAAACAATTTTTGTACTAACAATTTCCCCCACTCTAAGAGTAATCTTTGTTAAACGTATTTTGTTCCAACAAAAACGACACAGTCCACCTAGTTTGGGAGGTTTCAGATTATACAATCTCAAACACTTTAAATATTTTTGGATTATACAATATCAATAGCACCAGACTATGTAGGTGTTCAAAGAGGTGCTTTTGTACATGATCAAGTTGGCCTGCCAATTGACATATTTCGACGGCAGGTCAACTGGACCAAGTTTAAAAAAACCTCTTTGAAAGCTGATATGCAATATAACGATGAAATACAAAGTGTTTTAAGATGATTGTTTTGAATTAGATCATGTTGCCTTGTCAATTGACACATGTATATTGTCAAAGCAGCAAGATCTAGCTCATAATGTATAAAAAGGGAGGATTTTTAAAATTAAAAAATAAGAAGAAAAATTTATTAAGGTTTGAGATCAAATATTTTAGAAGAAAAACACTTTGGAGATTCTTTTATTTTTTATGATCTGGATCCGGTCTTTTATTTGTTGGATTGGGATTTTGGAGTGTGCTCCTCTTAAGGTCTCAGGTTCGATTCCCTCTAGTGTCAATTGCGGTGGGCAAGTCCATACAGAGCTTTGCTCTGCTTAGAACGGGATCCCCGCAAGTGGACGGTGAGAATGGTCCCCTCGAATTAGTCAGTCATTGAATCAGATACCGAGTTTTAAAATAAAATAAAATTTCTTACTATATTTTCTTCCCGCGCAACTTATTTTAACCATAAAATCGTAAATATTAAACGTATTTTTTAGGGTTTTCTAGGGTGTTTATCATGGCAGAACTAAGTAGTATACATTATAGGATAAGGTTAATAGTGTTTTACCCCCTGTAATATATGCCACTTTTTATTTTGCCACCTGTAAAAAAAAAATTTGGATTCGGTCCTTGTAAATAAAGATTCTTCAGAAAACACCCCTGACCCCTATGACTCACCAGAATCTCTTACGTGGCGCTGATGTGGATATTTATTTTCAATTTTCATTGGCCACATGTATAATTCATTTTACATATCATATTTAATTAAGAAAAAAGAAAAAAACACAAAAAATAATTTTAATAATCTGAAAATTAATTTTTGAAAATTTTAAAAAATAAAAAATTAAGATTTTTTTTCTCAAAAATGAAAAATCTGGAACTTAATTTTCAAAATAAACAAATAAAAATATATTTCGTAAATTAGAAAAACAAATTTAAAATTAAAAATTTCAGGTTTTCTTAAAAATAAAAGTTTTGGAATAAAAAGTCTAAAAAGATTTTTTCAAAATAAAACTTTTTATTTTTTCTAGAATAAAAACAAAAAATTAGATAATATTTTCCAAAAAATAACTTTTTTCCATAATTTATATTCTTTTAGAAAAAATAAAAACTTTATTTCGAAACAGTTTATTTCTATTTTTTTATAAAAATAGAAACTTATTTTAAAAAAATCTGAACTTATTTTAAATTTAAATTTCCTTTTCTTATTTACGAAATATATTTTTTATTTATTTATTTTGAAAATTAAGTGCCAGATTTTTCATTTTTGTGAAAAAAAATCTTAATTTTTTATTTTGAAAATTAATTTTTTCGATTTTTTAAAATTTCCGAAAATTAATTTTCATATTTTTAAAATTATTTTTTGTGTTTTTTTTAATCAAATATGATGTAAATGAAATATACATGTAGCCAATGAAAAAAAAATGAAAATAAATATACACATCAGCGCCACGTAAAAGATACTGCTGAGTTATAGGGGTCATGTGTATTTTCTGGAGAATCTTTATTTTACAAGGACCGAATCCAATTTTTTTTTTTTTACAGAGGGTAATACCAAAAGTGTCATATATTACAAGGGTGTAAAGCACTATTAACCCTATAAGATTTTAAATTGGGGAATTAGTCACTTTTGTCCCTGAATGAAAAAAGAGTAGTCACTTTAGTCTCTGAATGCAGAGAAATTGCAAAACAGTTTTTGAATGTAGACTCTGTTAGTCAATTTCAGGGACTAAAGAGACTAACAAAGTCTACATTCAGAGACTAAATTGACTAATGATGACACTAGGTCATATAGCACTTTTGTTATAGTTTTTATATAATTTTGGTTGAGTTCAGGTGATTGTGTATGAGTTAGAAGCTGCAAAAAAGCTGATTTTTTATGCTGAAACTAGTAGGAAATCGTACTCCGATTTGTAGCATCGGAGTCCGATTTATGAAGCTATTTTGTGACATTTGGTCAAATCGTGCTCCGATTTATGAGCATCGTGCTACGATTTGGCAGACGCTCCAGCCGGGATCTAAGTTTAATGAAGCAATCGTACCCCGATATACAGCATCGGAGTACGATTTTAGCGTATCTGAGAATTTTTCTATAAAAGCGAAGTTGTTTTCTGAAGGAAGGGTTCGAAATTTTGGAGAAAGAAACCGACTTTTGGAGCAGGAGATCTGGAGAGAAGGTGGGAGACCATCAAAACTCATATCCGGTTACCAATTTCATGTAATGAATCCTTCTTTTACATTAGTTATTTGTGCTTTAGCCATGAGTAGCTAGATCCTTTGTGATTAGATCAAGAGATGATTTTGTTCTAGCTCATGTTTATGTAACCTGTAACTCTTAATCTTTATGAATGCCATTCTAATTTATTCAGTATAAATTGTTCTTAATGCTTTTATGATTCTGACCCAATATAACTGATTTTAGAGTATATATGGTTGTTGGAGTAAGCCCTAATAGCCAATCTATATTGATTGGGTTTGACTTTGTATCATGATATTGATATAAATATATATTGTGAATATATAAATAATAAGACATTT
>Ga0228711_1002305_pt1 | contig 29256 bp, 12 predicted proteins | sample MedpolnodulmetaG_2_FD_177996 | JGI IMG/M metagenome (GOLD analysis project Ga0228711, IMG submission 177996) | Root nodule microbial communities from Medicago polymorpha collected in Santa Monica, California, United States - brown nodules | ecosystem: Host-associated > Plants > Roots > Nodule... | reverse complement strand
ACTTGGTAGTTGGTATGTGTGTGTATATATATATATATATATATATATATATATATATGGTTATATATATTTTTGATCCTTATAAATATGTTAACTTTTCGTTTTAATTTCTTTAAAATAATATTTTTCAGCTTTTAGTCCTTAAAATATTTTCCATCTTCTTTTTTGGTCTCTCCTTTAAAGTAAACGCAAATGAAGAATTCATATTTTTGAATAAAATTTTGCAGAAAAATTCATAATATTATGAGAATCTCTCAAAAAAAATAGAAACTTTTAACAAAACATGAATTTAATATGAATATTTATATTTGTTATGGTTAAAAGTTCATATTTAATTTGTGTTTTGTTAAAAAATTCTAATTTTTTTACAATATTTTACACATTTCTGCACAATTTCATTAAAAAATACAAAATTTAACTTAAAAATATGGACCAAAAGTAGTTATTGAAAAATTTTATAGGGACAAAAAGTTGAAGGAAAATTTTATAGAGATTAAATCGAAAAGTTGGTATCTTTATAAGGACAAAAACATATTTAACCCGTGTATATATATCTTGAAAAGAAATATGAGAGAGTAGTATGATTGTTGATATATGATAAGAAACAGAGAACAAAAGAGAAATGAAATTTTTATTTTTTTTTAAGGGAGAAAATGAAATGTTTATTGAGTTATAAAAATTTAGGTGTCTAAATATAAGTGTCTATATATTTGATGTTAAATCCCACTCTTTGTGCAACAAAAAATCCTCATGTTTGTATTATTTTTTTAAGGAATGTTTGTATGATTTTTTTTAGCAATTTGGATATCGGTGCAAGAAATATAAATTAATAGATACATAACATAAGGAGTATACAAAACTAAAGTTTTATATAGTATGTTCAATCACACTCTAGTTCACCTTATAGTTTCATTTCGTTATATATTAATTTATAAGAAAACTCTTACAAATAGCATAGGCTTAAATATGCTTTTTATTTTTACGGTTGATTAAAAATATATGATTCGTCCACAAATTCTAACTCACTTGATATATATTTTAAAATTTTAAGGTCGAACGTTGTGATCGGAGTTTAAACCCGAGCCTCTTCACTTGTCTCTGTGAGTTTAATGATGATATGACATTTTGTCTGCTTACAAAATAAAAACGTGTGATTCAAATGGCTAGGTTCACTAAGCATATTGGCCAGAAGTGGCGAGGTCTAGAATTCCTCCACTATTCTGTTGAGGCAGCCTCACACAACGCCCTTTTGTCTATGATCAACAAGAATTGGGTTTTCACTCAAGTCTCATCGATGAACTCTCAACTTGGATCGAACAAGCTAAAAATTGCAGCTTCAGACCCAACCTAATAAAACCAGAATGATGTTCCCCCACTATAATGCCCTAGCTCCAGTTACAAGTTGGAGCTACAAAACTGGCAGACTTAAATATCCATTTTTGATTCATTAAAAAATAACAAAGTCGTTTTAACAAATTTATACAAAAAGGAAATTAGGGTTTTTCAAATCAACCCAAATCTTACTTACTAAAGCTTGTTTGGTCAAGCTAACCCTAACCCTAAATCTAACCTAACAATTTCCCTCTCATTCTAATGCATTTAATTCACAGGTTTTACATCCTCACCCTTTTAACACGCAATAAATTCATTTCATTTCAAATTGTTTGTCATTCATTAAATAATTTAAGGAAATTCATTTCAAATTTGAGAGCATTTTCTAATTAGTCGATCTGAATTTATTCTATTGCATTTAATTCACACCTTTGACTTCATCATCCCTTTAACACGCAATAAATTCATTTCATTTCAAATTGTTTGCGATTCATTAAATCGTTTAAGGCAATTCATTTCAAATTGGAATGGCAGTTCAGCACCAACAAACAAAGTCAAATCATTCATCTGTTTGACCTTCTCATTTAAAAGAAATTAAATGCTCATAAACTCTTATTTTAATCATCATTCATTCATTTGAAATTCAAAAATTCACTCCTATCATCATTCATAATATCCTTTGACTTTCTCATTTAAAAGCAATTGTGATAACATTAAAACAATTTTGAATTACGATTTCACTCCCTTCTATTCTCAAATCCTTTTAATGCAAATGAATGTGTGTTTTAATTGTCCATTGGAATATACAAACTCGATATAAATGTGTACTAATGGCATTCGAACCGTTTTTGGATTTTATATAACAAAACAATTAATTAGCATTGGAAATAGACATGCACATTAAGTATCATTATTAGTGATGAATGCCTCTGAGGAACACGAAAGGAAAGAGCTTAATGAACAATTGACTTATTTCAAGTACTATATATACACACACTGAGATTTGTTTTGCCATAACAGCAAAGATATCACTCTTTACATAAGAGTAGCCATGATGGACAACCAATCTGCCATAAATGTCACAAAATTCCCCATTCAATGCCAAAGAGGTTTTTTTTCCTCAAAAGATGTTTTCTTTATCTGCATTTTCGTTTTCATATGAGTTGAGATTTGGCAATTGCTTTTTGGTGTCTTTCTTACGATTTTTGCGTTTACAAATATGGTTTTATGGGAATATGAACCAACAGATTCACCTTATATTCATCTCTTGAGGCTTAAATAACCTACCTATCACGTATAGTACCATCCAAAAGAGATATATTTGATAACATACCTGATTTTGTAAAGTCAATATTTGTCATATTTGCTATCCTTTGTTCATGTTATGTAGCATTTGTAAGAGAAAAAAATGTTATAGATAAATCATTCCTATTAAGATTGTAAGTCAGACACAAAATTTGTTTGAGTTTTATGTATGATTGCTTTTAATTGATATTGACAACACCATTGAGCATCAGCATCAATCCTAACAACGATAAGTATATCGACACTATGAAATTTATATATAGAACATATCACACTGAATTTAATACCAATGTTGTATGTTGTTTAATCTTTGTTGTATCAGCCTTATGTAGTTGTTTCTTTATTTCTTTATTACATTGTTTCTCATATGGATGTTGTGTATCCTACTAAGTCCCGGTTTTGCAAATCCTTTTTGTTATTCTTAAATATTTTCGAAATCCTTTTTAATGTGCTATTTTTTAATACTATATGTTTTATTGATTACTACACTAATCATATGTTTGGTTACTTGAAACACTAATCATACGTATGATTACTTGAAGTTAGTTGTAAATTTAACCCCTTTGGATCAGATCTATATTCGAAGAGAGTTTGCAATAATCTCATCAAAATTACATTTGTCAATCATTACTTGAGAAATAATAGTGATGTTTTCAACTACGTTACAAATTTGGTACGATTAATACATCGTTGAAAGACATATTAAGGCATATTTTATCACTATATTGTATATCTACTAAGGATTTGTCTAACATGTGTAACATTGCACATGTTAAAACAATTAAAAGTAAAAAAAAATTGAAAAATATATTTTTAATTAAAAAATTATATATTTAATATAAAATGTACGTTTCAATACAAACTTATTATTTTGTTTAAAAAAAATACAAATTTATTATTTTAAACTTCTTAATATGTGCAAATTTGCACATGATGGAAACAATCATTTAATAATCACATTTGTGTTTTTCGATAGACACATACATGACACATGTCAAATATAACTTATTGATCATTATAACAGTCGATAGGACTCGTGCGACGCACGGGTCGAAAGTCTAGTCCTTATAAACATTATTGAGCTCCATCTTAGAAATAATAAAAAGTAATCCATAAACATCTTCAGTTTTCTTTGTAACTGTTCAACCCTAAAACCCATAATCACAGGAGGACCACGTAGTTCCAATGTATCATTGTGATGAGTTAAATATACTCTAGTTACCCGTTAATATCTCCACATGTCTATCTTGGTGCATTAGTTATTCTTACAGAATAATGATAGATCTATTGTTGTTTAATAATCCGATTCCTCGATCACTTAATCTTATATGATAGCATTGATAATCCGACTCTATTCCTAGCATTTACCATGTTCAACATGGGAGGATCCTAGATCCAATTCTAAAAAGCATTTTTCAATGTTAAATTAAATCTTTAAATTGTGCATGAGTAATCAGTTCATAAAAGCATTAGAAACAAGGAAAATGACCGATATTCATGAATAACTAGATTATATAAAACACAACCATAAAAATAACATTAAAGTATAAATAATTACATCCAATCACAACAAAAAAGATTTTATCTACTCATGGTCATTGTACTTCACACAATGAGAAGAAACTGAGATAAAAATTGCATCGAAGATTCCTCAACACCCAACGATGTGTAAGAAGTGGTGATGACATTGTAAGACACCATTGCAAAACCCAACAATTCATAAATTTCACACCAGGCCATATAAGAAAATGAGCAAGACAGGAAAAGATGATTTACTTCCTCCTCCACATTGAAACACAAAACACAAGAAGTTATATCAAGGTCTAAAAGACACTTTAGGGTCTTTTGAACAAATTGTTGAAAAAGGAAAATTTTGTGCGCGTTATAAATGACTAAATTGTTATACTTTATAAGATAAAGGATCGTTGAGGATTTTTTTTCCTATGTGTTTAAAATGTGAGTAATAGATATGGGTATAAGTACCTAGATACCCTTAAATACGAGTACGAGTAATGGAGTTGCTACCCACACGGTTACGTGTATTTTCTTGAACCGTGGGTATGAGGACAACTGACAAGCATGCACCATGACACCCTTCTTAGACCCTATTCATTGTCATTTCTATTCTGATATATTAATCATCTTCTAAACCAGCGAATCACATAAATAATATGATTAAAAAATTATAATATAATAATTAAAAATAAAATAGCACAGTATTGTCCACAAAAAAAATACATGCGTACATATGCAAAATCTTTGCACGACTCTGTTTGTTTTGATTTACCGTCTTTGCGCGGCGTGTTTGTTGATTTCATGTCCTAGTGCGATGTTTATTTGATTCAAGTTGAAAGGTTAGCTTTGAGCAATTGCAGTTTCAATCAATGACTTTGGTGTCGTCAACGATGCAGATATGGAGACATGGTTATTCTGAAGACTTGAATTTTTTCGCAAATTCATTCTTTTTATTTTTTGCAACTTTGAATTTGTATTGTATCAATGTACTCTATAAATATTTAATTATTGAATATTGTTTATTTTTGTAATAAAAAACCTATGAAGCACTGATGCGTCTAAATGGCCAGTGAATCATACTTGATATGCACTGATACGTCGTCGATACGTATTGAAGGAGTATCAAAAAAATTTAATTAAAATAAATAAATTAAAAATTTTGATACGTCATCGACACGCCTCCGACACATCTCAGATACGTCTTATGATTGTTCACTTTTTAGTTTTCCCTTCCTTAATTACTACTCTATCCGTCCCAAATTTTAAGCAAAAAAAAAACTCATTTTCTTTGTCCCAAATTATAAGAAAAAAGACCAAATTTTATCATATTTAATTATGTTTTTTAAAAAAATCATCTTTCCCAAAAAAAAAATTAAATGCAAACTACATTCAATTTGCTTTCTCTATAATCAATTTTAATAACCTCCTCTATCTACTTTAATTGATGCAAGTAAACTCTGATGCACTCATTTAATTTATGGAAAATGCTTCGAGAGACACTAGATAGCATTTTCCTTCGTCAGTTTTATTCCAACTTTAATGTTTTGTCACACTTCTTTTATAATATTGGTAGTACAGTCTTCATCCTACAACATTATCAAATCTTTTAATATGAGATATTTTGGTCGTGCAATAAAAGAGGAAAACATAAACACATAAGTAAAAGAGGGATATGATATGATCCAAATCTAAGGAGATGTTGATAATGAAATCCATCAACTATATGAAATCCATCAAGATTTGAAAGAGTTTAATAAAGAAAAATCTATCACTTTAGTACCTAAGTTATCACATTCATTTCGATCCGGTCCATAAGTTATATAAACATAATAAGTTGTGTAAAGTATATGAAATGCGTTAATTTAATCCATAAAATATATAAATATATAAAATTTCTCTATTTAGTCCATAACATTTAGAAGAGATTAAATTTAAAGATTTTATAAATTTATTACTTATTATATTTATATAGTTTAAGCACTAAATCGAAGATATAGTAATAGTTTACAGGATTCAACTATAATATCTTATTCTTTAATGAATGATAATCATAAAGAGATGTTATAAAAATAAGATAAAGAGATGAATTGGTCTATTTCCTAAATAGGAAATTTGTGAATAAAGTTAATGATTCTATAACACAAACCCGTGGTACTAGTTTGAGACCAAAGAAACATTACATCTCTACTACTTTCGATGAAAACCAACATAACAAAAGTCAACTAAAAACCAAAAAACAGTTATCCGGAACCATCCTCTCCATTGATACCAGACTCGTGCAAATCCTTTTCAACAACCTCTATGGTCTTACCAAATAGCTTAATAGAACGAGGATTAACTTTTTTGGTGTTGAGGTTGTGGGTACCTTCAACAAAACCATTGACATTATCATTCAAAGAGGTCGAAGAAGTTGAGGCAGAAAAAAGATTAGGCATGGTTCCCTGCATGCTATCAAGAAAAGCATCATAATTCAACGACGATGGGTTTAAGAAATTGAAGTCTATCTCTGGAATGGAGGGTCTCTCTATGCTAGTTGATAAGGCAGAGCCCTGAGCAATTCTAAGCTTTTTTTGTGGGGGAAACTTTAGAGGCAGTGTTGGAGTGTGGGAAATAAGTTCAATTTGCCAAGGACTTGTTTGACTTGAATTCTGAGAGACTTCAGATTCATCCCAGTTAACCTATGATATTAAGATGAAAAGTGGTAAGGATGAGAAACAGTCTCTATAGAAAAAAATTAAAAAATTGAAAAAATAATATAAGGATTAGAAATAGTCAAATAAATATGAGAATGTTGCAGTGGACCAGTCATTATAAAATAGTCATGTTATCTTAAATTATAAGTCATTTTAAAAACAAAATTGTCACAAAATATAAGTTGTTTTATAATATCAATAAAGTATCAAATGTTATTTTTCCTATTACGCACATATAAAATTAATTATCTATTTAATTTGTGTGAACTTTTTAAAGTGATTTATACTCCAATTTTAGGACACCATGTAGGTGTGAAATTATCTTTTCCTAATATACTTTTCCTACAATAAGACCGATCGAGTACTATGTTTTAGGACGTGCAAAAGTAGTACTAACAACACGTTAATACGTTAATTAAGCAAGCAAAAAGCCAGGTAGGTTTATGAAAAACCTTTGAAGCCAAGCAGTATGCCATGTCATTATTGGACAACATGCTCCAATGTGTGCAACTTTATAGTTACAGATGAGAGAGATGGTACAAGCCCTATATTCAAGGGGGTTCAAGATGGAAGAAACACAAGATAATAAGTATAAATTAAAGGGTCTGAGGGGTTCAGCTGCATCCCTTAGATATAAGTCGACTCTGCCTCTGGTCTTATGTATATACATCATTCATTTCTAATTTTTTAGTTGAAAAAAATTCTTTTATAATTTTTCTTAATAATAATATCTAATAAACATTTAATCACTCTAATACAACACCTCTAACAAAATGTTTTAGATTGGTTTCACCGATAAATTTAAACATTTTAAATGTTATGAAACCCACCGTGAGAGAGTGATTGATTTAGCACTCTTTCTTTGTTAGGGATAAACAATAATTTGCCTTTGTCATAATTTTACAAATAATATATACTAGTTGCAAAGCTACTGGTTTAATGAACCATGCATCCTCTAATTATGGAAAGTTATCTATCAAGAATCAACTTCAACTGTAATAACATTATATAAATTCAAGAATGAAATCCAGAATAATCACCCTTAGATTTTATCAAGAAATTATCTTGAAATTAATGTTAGTCAATAAAATCTCTGTTTGGCCGAAAATCATGAGGTGGTGGGTGTTATGTATTTTTTTTATGAAAGTTAATAAATGAGACTGAAATCTAAGGATGATTATTGTGTCATGTCATTCTTAAATCTTTCTTGATAAAATCATTCTTGATATCTAGCATTTTCCTTCAAATAATATAACACCAAAAGAAGAAATCATACCTGAAGCATGCGCCATGGATGATGAGAAGGATCAGATAGAGCAGATACGGTCCCTTGAAAAATTGAGCTTCTCTTTGAAGATTCATCAGTCTTCAAACAAAGTTTAACTCTCATTCCAGAAACCCAATTAATCTGCATTGCTTTCTTTACAACTTCAGCATCCACCACAAAATTACACCAATGACTAGCCGTCGGATAATAAATAACTTCAAAAGTCATGTTCTTATCCGCCAATTCTGCTGCCTCCATAACGGATTTTTCCGTTATCTTAGCAGCAGCACTAAACTTGTGCCTGCGGATTCCGATGAAGATCTTATCTTCAGAATTTTTCATTAAAACGAGGGAATCGCCGCCAATAATTTTCTTTGTGTCAACGAACTTACTCCAGTTAGTGGTGATTAGGTGTCGCTTGGGAGACCCACGGTAGGTGTGGCGAAAGTTCCAAACAAAATTGTGGATGTCCTTGACCGCAAGTACCTGAGACGGCATTTGGGATTGTAGGTCAAGTGGCGGGAATATCAATTTCGCGCATTCAGAAGGTACGGAGAATGCACCGCCGTTATTAGCATCAGACTGGGTGAGAGTCTTGCCAGAGAAAACAAGCCCATCACCACCATGTTCGTTTTCACAAACCTCAGGCTCCTGAGGTTCGTGAACACTGTCATTGGTGATGGGAGTTAGGATCAGTTTTACAAAGACTTCATCGGTTTGACGATCAGCTAAGAGATCAACGTGGGAGACGAGGCAGGGAATGATGGGACGGTAACCATTGATAAGGGAGAGTGTTTCAGTGTTAGGGGAAGGGCATGCATGTTCTAAGTGACCTGGTGGAAAGTAAAAAACTTGAGAATTTAGTTTCGGAATTTTGACCGAGGGTCCGGCCAAGCACTGCCAGATTTTTCGATCAACACAGGTGGGTTCTTGAGGATCCATGGGGGAAGCGATAAAGCTATCGGAAGAGAAGAAAGGAATTGTTATGAAGAGAGCGCCAGAAAATATGATTAGGGTTTTTCAAACAAGTATAAATAAGCCATTTAATATCGGTGGAAAGTTTGTTTTTTGAAAGAAAGATCGGTGCAAAATTTGTTATTATCTTTATTTTTTCTGACTCAATATTTGCTTACATCACCGAAATCGGATCAGTTAGTTACAATTCAACATAAAAGAAGTAGTCATTTATTTTTTTCTCTACAACGCAAAGTCAATTTTTCATGGATATAACAAAGGTATTCACATTTTTTCATGGATATCAGAGTATTCTATTTGTAAAAAAAATAATTAAAGTATCTATTTCAACGACACCAACAACAATCTTTATCTTTATTAAAGAAAACGTTATTTAAGAGTATAATTGAGATAATAAAAAAAGTAAGTATATAGATATACTCATCTAATTTGTTGCATTTTTTAAATAATAAAGAAAAAAACTAGACATATATATATACTCATATCATGTTTGTTACACTTTTATTTTTGTTACATTTGTTACACTTTTATTAAATATTTGAATTTATTCTTATCTATTTGTTATATATATATATATATAGGGGTGGGAATAGGTCAGATCGCTCGTCAGGGGCCTATGGCTCGGCGTACTAAAAGCCCGACTCGACCTAACTTGTTTAATAAATGGGTCAAGTTTGAGCTTTTTAAAAAGCCTATTGATTTAATTAGGTCAGACTTAGGCTTATAAAAAAGCCTTTCAGACAGACCCTTATACGATTATATTACAAATGTAAATTAATCTCTAAATTATATAGACCCTTTCTTTTAAGAATTAAAAATATATCCTTTTTATTTTTGAAGAAATTAAAAAATATATATACTTATTCACCAAATATTCAAAAATGAATCCAGATTTTGGGAGCAGCAAATGAACTCGACCACCAACACGGTAACGAATCCACTAACCTAACAACCTACTGAGGCCAACAACGAGCTTTAACATCCATTTCTAACTAAGAATCAGCAACCAACCTCAAATCAAAAACAACCCAAATCAAAGCTTGAGAAAACGGATAAGAACCTACAAATCAGATCAACATCATACAAAGATGAACTCATGAACAAATCATGGTGAAGAACCGAAAAGAAACGCCCATCGAACCAAAAAAAGTATAAAGATTTGATCATAGAACCTACATCAGAAACTTAGCGTGAAAGGGGGTCAGTCTCACACAAACATAACCCTTACCGTGATTTAACCCAACCGACGACGACAACAGTAACCATAGAACATAAGTGTATTCAAACCAGATCTACAGATCTAGCCCAGATCGTTGACATAGAAGCCAACACCGAAGGAACCACCTCTATGAACCAACCCCGGTCAGGGTTTTGAGTGGTGCTTCCATGAAGACGGCGAGTGCACCACCCTCCTTCAACGGCTACATCTTGATAAACAAGGTTTGGATTTGGGAGGAGAAGGTGGAGGTCGGCGGAAGTTTTATAAGAGATAAGAGAGAACAAGTATAAAATTCAAAAATATTTTATTAAAATTGTAAAAGAAAAATGAATTAAACATTGGGTTAAATATGTCTTTAGCTCCTACAAAATTAAAAACTTTCAAGTTTAGTTTCTATAAAAAATTTATTCACTTTTAATCCCTATTTATATTCTATAGGGACTTATTTGGAAGACTAAAAATATAGATTTTTTGTTAAAAGTTTTCAAAATAGAGATTATTCTTACAAACTACAGTATTATGTATTATTGAGGACTAAAATTTTCAATAAAACTTTATAAGGACTAAAGTTGAAATCTCTCAATTTTGTAGGGACTAAAAACATATTTAACCCTTAAACATTTTAATAATTAAAAAAAAGGTTAATTATGTTTTTGATCCCTATAAAATTGGGACCTCTTAAGTTTAGTCCTTACTTAATTTTAATAGTTCTTTTAGTCCTTAAAAGAAATTTCTGCATTCAGTATTAGTCCCTACTCAATTCAAATGTTTAATTTATGCTTAAACTCTTGAGTTTTTGAACAATTTTTTTCATGTGTGTTAAGAACATTACTAAAGGTTCCTCTTCAAAAAATTGTCGCAAAATTTGATTTCTACGTCTAGATTTTGTTATTTTTATCTTTAACTTTTGTCATTTAAAAAAATCATATTTAATTTGTTTCTTGTTAAAAAATTCTAAATTTTAGTAAATGAACTTTTCATAATGTTCTAATTGTCTAAAAAAATTCGTTCAAAAGTTTAAGAGTTTATGGATAATTAAACAAACTTTGTTTTAGCAGGGACTAAAATTAGAAATAATTTTTTTTATGAGGGACTAAAAAAACTATTAAAATTAAGTGAGGACTAAACTTAGAAGTTTCCAATTTTATAGGAACCAAAAACATATTTAACCCTAAAAAAAATTAAAGTTGAGTTTAATTTATATTTCAAAGGAAAAAAGAGTTTAAAAAAATGTTTAAAAAAAAAAGGAAAAAAGAGTTTAATTTATATCATTGGTACAAATTTTTACATTTATAATTTGTGACCACGTCAATTAATGAGATACGACAAATTGTGTGTTTTTAACTCATTTAATGATCTAATTTAAATTATGCGGCAAAAAACTATTCAAAATATGACGAGTTCACATGATCTAATTTTTTTTTTTGTTCAATTAGCATAGTGACTAGAGCTCACACAATTTAATTGTGGAGAAGTGGAGTGTCCGGGGTTCGAACCCCAGCCCCTTCATATAAAATGCAATATCCCTACCAATTGAGTTAAGCTCAAGAAGATCACATGATCTAATTTAAATGCAGAAAAAAAAAATTGGGACGAACTTTAGAAAAAATTTCAAATAGATAACATAAAAGCATTATGATTCACTTATCACCAGAATCTATTTGTAAGCGCTCAGTGTTCTTTTCGTTGCTAATTTTGACCATGATTGCATAAGCTTACTCATGTGCTCGTGATTTTGCCATGTAAAAAGACCAGAGTGAAAATTAATATGCATAATGGAATCAATGAGCTTTTACATTGAGAAGAAAGATTGAATTTAATTTTGATGGTAATAATCATAAAGCAAAGATGAAATGGAAGGATCGTATGTATATTTTTTATGGAAACAAATTGTGCCCAATCATATTCATATAAGTTTTATGGTTGCAAAGGTAATTGTTTTTTATTTTTTTTCTCATTTTGTTTTTATATAAAATATCAATGTTTAGGGATATAGGCATTGATTGTTTTGTTAAGGGTTTTTTATTCTTGTTTTTACTGAATAAAAAAAAAGTTTCTTGTTTTTTTTCTTCTAAATCAAATGTGTTTGTTCAAGGTAAAACGATCACATAACAAACTTAAACTCTAGTCTTTCTTCGGTCATAAGGATGAACCCTTCAATAACACGCAATGGAATGAGATGAAAGAAAGAACAAAGAGAAGATCTTGAAAAAATGTTTTTGTTCTCATAATACAGCCAGGAAACTTTTCAGGTGTAATAGTTTTTACTTTTCTCTCACGTTTGCTTTTTTATAAAATGGTATGTTTAAGGTTTTGGACATTTATTGTATTGTTAAGGATTTTTTTTCTTTTTTAAAATCAAACACTTATTATTTGATTAAAAAAGAATAAATGAACAAGATACACCCAACCAACAAACATCCACCAACAAAATAACACTTATTATTAAGTTATAATGTTTAAATTACCATAATTTTTTATTAGGAATCTATTTTTAATATTAGAGTGTGACCTCTAATTTAATTGAAACAGCCCTAATCATAAGTGAACAAAGAAATGAATGATAACATAAATAAAAAAGAATGATATATCCTGACAATTATCCAATTAATTATCAATAACATAAAGGGAAAAATATGAACAAAGAAGTGAGAGTTGTTCATACACAACATCTCACATTAAAAGTACAGACATCTCTATCAACAGAAGAAATATAAGCAAAAATGTGATTTTTATCAACGATTTAAGAAATTTCAAAACTCATTCAAACCTGAAGCAGTTTTTTCGAACAATGGATTTAAGATTCTAAATTCATGAATCCACCACAGACTCAACATGTTAAAAAAAATGTGATTTTTTTTAAAATTTGTTAATATTGTTTAAAACTTTTTCTTTTGACGAAATTGTTAATATTGTTTTTAAAAAAAATTGTAATTTAGAAGTATTTCATCAATATAAGTTTTAAAATTTTAAATTGTAGAATTTAGTCTTAAGTTTTGAAATTTTCATAAAAAATAATGTCACTTAATTATATGTTTAGAAAACTTCTTTTAAACCTCGCTGCTCGAAAACACCATGCACTAACCACGCTAAGAGAGACGAAAGTGCGACCCTTTCGTTTTCGTTATAACAACCTTATTTTTTTTTGTCAAAGACCAAAAGCTATGCATTAATTCTCATTAAAGTCATGAAACATGTAGCTGGTAAATTAAAATTGATTGATGATCAAATCCAAACCAACTCACTCATAACTAGGGTGGCATTTAGCATGGGAAATGGAAAGAGTTTCCCACCATGGAAAAGTTAATTTTGACCATCAGATCAACTAAGGAATATAGTTTTATCATACATCCTCAACACCAAATGTTTTTCTCTCTCCTCCATGATTCAATCACCCCACCACCAGCTCTGTGTACTGCAAGATTAGACCAACCATGACCACTATTCAAGAGCTTGAATCACACATTTCTACCACATAGCATCATTTGGTTTTGCACAACTTGGTTATTGTGAATCTGGATCGGGTCGGATTATGGGTTGGGTTTGTGTTGAAGTGGTGGTTTATGGTGATGAGAAGAAGAAAATGAAGTTAAGTTCTACGAACGTATTAGGAATGCATTTTGTTAAAAAAATAAAAAAGTATTAGGAATGCATTGTCTTTAACTTATTGAAACTTTTGCTATCTACATGAACCTGATAAAACTATATACTGCAAAGCTATGCATCGATTTCATGGCACTAGTTTGTAAAAAAGAGAAAGAGGTAATACAGTTAGCTTTTAAAACATATCTGATTTAGGGATGGAGTGATTCCACCATGGGAGAGATTTAGTGATGTGAAAATTGACATACAAAATCTAGTAAAGAAGTTCCAATGAAGTGGTAGTCACAAGGAGGAAGATGGGTTGTAGAGGATGGGTGCTTCAATTTGGTGTTGAGGGTGTATGATAAAACTATGTTCCTTAGTTAATCTAATGGTCAAAATTAACTTTTCCATGGTGGAAAACTCTTTCCTTTTCCCATGCTAAACCCCACCCATAACTAGATTGAATTTTTTGAATTTTAAGAATGGACGTGGCCAAAATAAACCCGACCCGCGAACACCACTACTCTTTGTCTACTTTAACAATCCTTCCAAAAATCCAGCTTGCGCTTGTTTAGAATTTAGTGACTTACACATCCAAAGTGATATAGTTGCATATGACTAGCATCACAATTCGGATCAAGAACCATTCAAACCCAAAAAGTGCATGATCCTTTACCAAAAGAAAAGTGCACAATCCACAAACTTATCAATCAAAATATCAAAGCAAAAAATCCATTAAAAAGTCACAAATTCAAACCAAAAATAAATATCTCACATACTTTATCTCATTGCCACGTTTGTTAGAGACCCCACGTGTTATCCACTCCACTTTTCAGCTCAACAAAACCTTGTACTCTTTCATCATAACTTCAGTATAACAAAAACATCCTCAAAAGTCAAAAACTTGCCTCTTCTCTTAGATTTTTTTTCATGTTTTTTACTATAAAAGGATATTTTTTTCTTCACCCTTTTTGTTTGCGTTTCTCATTTTATAAAAAATTGCAATGAACTTATTAGACTTTTGATATCAAAAAGAGAAACTTTTTATGTAACCCTTTTGAAATTTCTCTATTATATGCACGGATTTCCCTTGATTGTGATTATTTCTATATAAATATTGCTCATAAAAAAAAAATACTTTATAGATTTGATCAAATTTTCTTCTTTTTGGGTGAAAGGGTTTTTTTAGTGTAAAATTCATCACTGTTTTTTCTTTGATCCCGTGAAAAACTTTGTAACCAAACATGGCCTCAAGTGTCTCTACCAAACTTGAATATTGGAAACTAAGAACCCTTTATTCTCTTCCCTCTGATTCATTGAAATCACCACGTTCAGTTTCTTCTCTGCCACTAAGGAACAAAATCAATGGTTTTTCCTTCTCAAGAAACTTGAGGGGTAAAAGAGTAAACCGTGCTTGTTCTTGTTCTTCTGCACTTTTTGATGATTTTCATTTTCACAATAATGAAAATAAAAGAGAAATCTTGGAACCTTCTTTTCTTGGTATTCAACCTGAACCACCTAGTTGGCCAGAGAGAGAAGAGATTTTGAGACTGAGTTTTGAAAGAAAAGTGAAAAGTGTTGGAATCCCTTTATCTATAAGGATGATTAAGAAGAAGTTGCAATTAGAGGAAGGTTTGAAAGATGAAGCAAGTAAATTGAATAATTGTTCTGTTAAGAAGAGTTTTTCATCTATGTTGTTTATGCTTCATGAGCTTCAAAATCATGCTTTGCAAACAAGGGAGTTACTTTGTGGTGAAGACTTGGAAAGTGTTATGGTTAAGCTAAATAGAGAAATGGATGATTCATTTGTTTGGTTGTTTCAACAGGTTTTCAGTGAAACACCAACTCTTATGGTTGATGTTATGGTTTTCCTAAGTAACTTTTCTTTGTTCTCTATGAGCAACAATAACATTGTTAAGGATGTTAATGCTTCATCATTGATGAATGAAGTTCTACATGGTGATGTTGTTCAAGATGAGTGTGTAAAGAAGGAGTTGACAGAAGAGGAAGAAAAGTCGTGGAATTTTATGTTGGAGGAAGCTTCAAAGATGCAAAGAGAATTGAGGGGTGAGGATTTGGATCATGAAACAATGATGAAGTGTGTGAGTCCTGTTTCTGTGGAGATTGAAGGGGATCAATATGAGGAATATGTGAAAACTGATGCTTATTACAAAAAGCATATAAGTCTTGCACCTTACAATTCACTTCTTCTGTCTAACTATGCACAGTTTCTCTTCCTTGTGATGAAGGACAATGATGGGTGAGTTCTCATAAACCAATTTTGTGATACAATTTGGCTAGTATTAGATGTTGTTGCTACATGGTTTTAAATTGCAGTCGCGGTTATGTTATAAAATGCGGTCGATGTTGTTCATAGACTTCAAAATCCTTTATACTGTGGTTGCAATTTTGTTGTTGCAACCTGCTAATTATAAACCATGTTCTGTATTAAGAGAAAAATACACCTAGAAAAGAATCATATGATATGCTTGTTTGTTCCTTTATGCAATGAAGGGGTGATTAATTTTTTATTTGTTTTGAAGCTAAAATTAGTAATTTCCATGTATTTGTTTTGGCCTAAAGTGGATTGAAATGGACATTTTTCAGTGTTGACAGACAAATATGAGTATGAAAAAATGCTAATGAATATTATGGTTGTTGTCCTTATGTTTTATTGTATAGACATTATGCTTGTGTATGGTAGGTGCAAAAAAGAATTTGAATTGTGTGTAATAACAACCCCGTGACTGCGCACAGTTAGCCATGTCTAATCAGACGGTTTAGATTTCAAGCTCAGCATTTTAGATTCAAAAAAAATATATCAAAATCTGCATTGAAATATGGATCATGTACATGCGGTTAACTGCGTGCAGTCAGCAGTCACACTGCACACAATCCAAATCCGATGCAAATGTTTGATTGGTTAGTTTTGAATAAGCCTTCAAAATAGTTAGTTCTTACCAAATAGCAATGCTATATATAATAAGAGTAACATACTTTTATTTCAAAAGAATGTACATGCATTATTCATTGAAGTTTTAAGAGTTGCATACTTCATTACTAATTTAATTTCTTATTTTGTACATTTGATATGGTTACAGTGCTGAAGAATACTACAAGCAATCAGTGCTAGTGGAGTCACCAGAGGCTGAAGCATATTGTAGATATGCTGATTTCTTGTTGTGGATAAGAAAGGATAATTGGGCAGCAGAGCTGAGATATCTACAAGCATTGGAAGCAGATCCTGGGAACACTTACTATTTATCAAAGTATGCTAGTTTCCTTTGGAACACTGGTGGACAACAAGAGAATAGTACTAGCTTTCCTATAGAAGAATTAGATAACTTACAAATATGACAATTGTCCATATTATCCATCTATATATCCCACTTTAATTTCAGTTGTTTTACTTGATATTTTTGTTTTTTGTTTTGTGGAAATTTGTTTATCCAAGTAGTTTTTTATCCAATTACAGCTAGTGATTCATGGAACAGTTGTATATGGTTATATATAAATGGATAATGCTCCTCTAAAGAGAGCAATTCACTAGGGAGTAATACCAGTCGCTGATAAGCGAATCAATTGTTGATATTATATGCAGATGCATAACAAATCGTGAGTGGTTAAAACACTGATAAGTGATATTCTCACTTTACTAATTACTTTCTTTGGCAAAAAGTAGGAAGATTGATTAAAATGTACATTTGCGTCAACTGATTCAATCCCTCCTTAGCGAAGGCATCCGTTGCTTGATTCGCTTCCCAAAGGACATGATTCCCCTCCACACAACCAAACTGCTTCACTATTTTACATAACTCTTTCCCAGTTCACCATCATGGATGATTGGACACACACCCGGTTTGCATGATACTCAGCCTCCATCGAATCGGTTTTAGCCATAATCTTTGAAAAGCCTTTGTCTACAAGGAATTTTAAACCGTAGAATACTGCAGAAAATTCTGCTATGATGACAGATGTTTCTCGCGAAACCAAGAATGTACTCACCTCTGCTGTTGCGTATAATATCTCCACGTCCAGCTTTAGAACCGTTATCCACCACCACACCATCAGAATTTAATTTCATCCAATCATCACGCGGTGGTTGCCAACCAATTCCACTGAAAAAAGTGTTAAAAGTAAGTATCAGGCGTGACTGTTAGCTGCAGATTGTATACCTAGATCAGTTCATTGCTTCTGGTTTTAATCTCCTGGCAGATATCTTCAAAAATGTGTGGACAATTCTCAAAAATGTTTTTGTTCCTAGCTCTCCAAATACAGTCCAAAGTAACAACAAAGGTTACTATAATTTTCTGATGCGCAGTCCAATTTGCAACTATGTTCAAATTCATCCAAGCAGTTCATCATCAACAAAAATTGTTTCCAGGCTGTAGCAGAATTGTGTTCCATATCTGTCTTGCATAATTGCAATCCCGCAGAGCATCTATAACAGTTTCAGGTTCTCTATCGCATAAGTGTACAGTTTGGATTAGTGGCAATATGTCTCAACTCTCAACAATGTAAACTATATAGGTTTTCTATTACATGTTAATATCAATGTGCGGCACCCAATTTACAGAACAAAACGATATCTCAGTACAACCATTAGGTTTTCTATTAAATGTTACTTATATCGCGAATTCGGATAATCTATTGTTTGTGAGGATTGTTTTATTGGCGGGGAGTGTGAAAGTAGAACAACTTAATTAGGGTTATATAGTTTTCATATTGTCAAAAAAAAAATGTGAAAAGAAATTGTCAAAGGAGCATACTGGTTATATTACCCCGTTAAAAACCAATCCGTTCGGATGTACTGTTTCGGATGGACAAAAAACGTGGTTTTATACGGATGATCTATCTGTCGGTGGGAACATGGTGTTTTTTCCATCCGAAACGTGCATCTAGACGGGATCGGTTTTTAAGAAAGGGCGTGAGGGGACAAAAGTAGCTCAATAGGTGATGCATGTTCTGCTCTGTAAAATCCAGTGGCATAGAAAACACATCAATGTTCAATTACATACATTTTCTAAATGACATCACAATAGATGAAAGTATTGTGTTAGTTCATTGTTAAACACAAGGTCAGATTGCCGTCAAGTTGTTGAAGTTGCACTCCTTCAACAAACATGTGCAACTTAGAGTGTTAAGTACTCAAGTGCTCGATGTAAACCAACTGAATTAGATGCTTATTTTTGGTTCATTTTTCAGTTTGTAGAAAATGTTAGTCATTGATATTTGTACATTCTGATTGTGGTTTAATTAACCCGTGTTACAACTTTATCATTCTGCTACTCTACACACAAGATAAAGTACAATTACTAAAATTTTAATATCCTTCAATTACAATATTCTACAATCAAATTCTTATTCTCTGAGACAAAAAGCACCCTAACAGAGGATGATGCCTTCCATTACAATTCAATATTACAAGAAATCAACCTAAAGAACTTGCTAAATCAAGGCCAAAAGGCAAAAATTGTGTATAAAATTTAATATCATACAGCTATAAATGACTAACGTGAACGTGGCAACTCAACTAGCAACTAAACAGAATAAAAAAATAAAAATAAAACTAGCTACTAAACAATAATTGACAACAGTGGAATATCTAAAAATGCAACGAAAATTACAATCTACCAATCACCAAAACCAGACATTGCGACTATCAACGGCTTTCACTGACGTATATACTAAGGGCATCCGCCCATACACAGAAGTAAATAAGTTGACACAATCTGATCTCCGTTCACTATGACCTCCCAAACTACTAATTCCAGTTGATCCAATCTCATATATTTTACCTGTAACAAAGACAAAATCCACAAAGTTAACATCATATACATTTTTGTCAAAAAAAAAACATCATACACATGTATCTTCTTTGTATGGGTGACATGTATTAACATGGTTTAGAACCAACGAGGGCAATGTTTGATTTGTATTACCATGATGGACAACATAAAACCTAACATTAGCATGGAACTTCACAATCAATACTTAAGATTATAAAAAGCCTAACAAGGTGAGACAGTATACACAACTTGTCGCAAAACACTAGGTAGCATGGTCATTGGTTTCAAAAATAAGTTTCATGGTGCAACACAAAATAAGCCAAAACAAACGAAATCAAGATAACTGAAAACACGCTATGATAGCTAGGCATCATTGCACAATTTGGTCCACAGAAAGGAACAAAAGAATCCATACTTTAACTTCCTTAATTATAAGCTAACATATATGGTATGTTCGGTTGAAAAGAATTTCAATCTCAGTTTTACATGAGTTAGTACATTGTTGTACTAATTGCTTCAATGTACAGGGTGTAATAAAGGGACAAGAAGTCAAGGACTAGAAATCTGAATTGCAGCTACATCCTTTTGCTAGTGCTATAACTTTTATGTATGTTAACAAGATAGCAAACACCATCTAATCCAAGAAGGAGAGGGAAGAATTTCATTCAATTGATCACAACAAACTACAACTGCTTCTAGTAGCCAATGAAGAATATGAAAATGTGGTTTGCTTTAATGTTTCTATTGACCATACTAATCATGTATCATTCATTGGATCTCTACCATAAATCAATCTTACAAATGTCAGAAAGGAGAAAGACAAGAAAACAAGTGCATATACATTTTGAGCTAGTGAAGTTGAGGAACTTCTGAACTAAACAGGAAAAATGAGAAGAGAAAATTCATGCAACTCATGTTCAATAGTTAAAAGATACGGCATTGTTAAATTACCTTTAACCCATAACGGGGGTGCACCTGTTGCATTTGCGACAAGAAAAGACATTGCAATATCTTCACAATTCCTGGTAAATCATTTGAATTATTGAGCAAATAACAAAATGGTTGGAATTTAAATATTGAAAGATTGAAGAATGATAAATAAATAAAAAATTAGTTCGGGGATGTTTAGTTCAGATAAAAACCTGTTCTTAGTTACAAATTCTCTAATTGATGATGGCATCTCATTTGTGTAGAGACTGAAATACTTTTTGTGAAAGAATGCTGCCTTGGAGAGCACCATGCTATATGTACCCGTCCACCACACAGACCACCATCCACCATATCTAAATTTGTTGTTGTCGCCATTCTGCAAGAACATCGAATAACTTGGAAGATTAGCCTTACAGGTCTTTTTTTAATATTTTTTATCTCTCTGATCTGAACGTGGGAAAAGTGATAAACGAAATCTAAACGACATTAATCATAAGTTCACATCAGATTTAAAGACGCATCAAACATGACTAGCAGCTACTTGAAGCTTGGATTTAACAGATGAAATTCTTCTTTGACAAATGTTCAACTTTCTTTACCTTTCAGTTAGATCCACAACAAGGACAAAATAGCAGGTCCTCGTATAACAGTGAGGGTCGGCTTAAGAAACTAAATTACACGTGCGATATACAAAATGTGCTATTTTTGTTGTTTTATGGCAGTAAGGTTTCATGCTCAATTTTGAAATGGATCTGCATACCATATGTTTCACAAATGTATGCTTTCAATGTTCTGCAAAACTACATCTTGAAAGGCCAAATGTAGCAGTTCAAACAAAGAACAGGAAATAATGCATGAAGATTATTATAAAAAACGAATTTCCCTGCTCCAAGCTTAATTAGTTATTCACATTTTAGCTCATGTTTTACTTCCAAAAGCAGAGGCATAAAAGTAATAATGTGTAATCAAAATATCAAGGATAATTGAAAATCATGGAATGAAAAATAGATGTAGATAAACCATACATACCAATGAATCTACCCAATGGACACGAGGTACAAATCCCACCATTGCATCAGGTGCACTTTGCCAAACATCAAATGCGAATTCTACCGAAGAGCAAGGAAATATGACATCATCGTCAATAGAAAAGACAGCATCAGTCTCCAAATCCTTAATATCTTTAAATCTATTGTTCAAACTGTCTTCCGTGTTGATATCAAACCTCAACTTTACATATCGTCCGTCTTTAGACTTGGACTTTACAACATGGTGCAGATATTTTAGAAGACTTTCTGAAGGAGGATTGGGCTCACTCCACACAATATGTACTGATTCAAGTCGAGGACAAGATGAATAATGTTTGATAGACTGCTTTAAGAGATCATATCTCTTCCACGTGTTCATTACAATAGAATATCCTTTCCTGTGAACAAAGAATAAACAACAATTAGTTCTCTGGTATTACTAGCAACAAAACCTCAGCACTCTTATGAAAATAAAATTTAGAATTTAAAAGTCAACCCCAGATTTTGTTTTGTTTCCTTTTTTCTCTAATTCCAGGGTAAGTTAACTTTGAAAGGTCATCAAGAAACGGTGAGTCTAACAACATTAAGTGCCTGTTTAAATTCATGATTCAGAGGGTCAAAATTGTTTTCCTTCTCTCAAGCATGACTTTAAGAGATAAAAAGTGGATATTTTGAACCAAAACTTAAATTGTCTCTATATATCGATCTAACCATAAGAGATAAAAAGTGGATATTGTGTTGACAAATTAATTCTAAAGTTGTACATTCAACTTAGTTTCAGGGTAAAGTTATCCAAATATATCTAACTTCTTCACTTCAAACTCAATTTTAACCAAATTATACATAATCAAGTTCATTTAAATCATGTTAGCCAAACACTAACCAAAAACACACTAAATTATCCATCAGCTACAAATTACTGATCCATACTCCATACTTGATCAGTTGATCACTGGACAGTAGAACCAAAAAATATTCTTCTAAGTCCAGGTAATCGTTCCAACTTCTAGTATACAAATTTGAAAAAAAGTGACATCGGAAACACATTTCTAAACATCAATATCTATGAAGCACAGACACGGACACCGGACACAACATGGACACATCGACACCAATAATACTTGAGAAAATGACATAAATCAATGTAATCATGTGTCACGTCGGTGTCGAACACGATACATATCCAACATCAGGACACGCCTAATCCGAGGAGTATATGTGCTTCATAGATCAATATCCAAATTCCCAACACCAAAAGCTCATTTCAAATCTAAATACTAAATACTAAACGTAAAGTCCATTTCCCTATTTTACTCTACAAGTTAAACTTTAGCACTGACCTTCAAATCAAGGCAATAAAACCTTATTATATACCAATCCCTTTCTATTTATATTTCCTATGCAAAACAAACGAAAAAAAGACAGCAAATAAAACCCAAACAGAATCTTAGTCCCGAACACATATATAGAAATTCCAAAAAAAACCGAAACTTTGTATTTTTCCAACAACAAAAAAACATTTCCATAAAAGAATTTCCCACCAAAAATAAATTTTGTATTTTCTTAAATGCAATTATATCACCCAAAAATAGAAACAACAAAACTAAGCATTAATCATCATTAACTATAGCAATGAAATAATTAAACTCAAGAATTAAATTGAACGAACCTTGAATCAGTGAAACTCGGAATTTGAGGGGTGTGATTAGTATTATTCCATAATAAGAAACTTGAGCCAGTAGAAGAAAACGCGAGAAGCGTTAACGCGACGCAAAAAAATAACAGAAGCTTGATCTTCGCTGATTTAACGGTGGAGATCGCAAGTAACCGAAACCTCTGTTCAATCCGACGGTTCAACCAACAGCTCCCTCTCATCACCGCCGCTAAATAACAACAAAATCTAAATAAAAAAACCAAAACCGGTTCGGTTCAGTAACGAACCAAGAAAACCTTCATTTCGAACCGGAGCTTCTGATTAGTTTAAGATTTTAACGTGTCTTGGATCATGAAAATGGAAGAGGATTCGTTTGTTTTCGATGGTTAAGGAGACATGAATCAGGTGATGGATGACACGTGGATGGTTTTATTGCCGTTTGATTGATTGGATCAGAGAATGAAGAAACAGAGGAAGATGGTGTTTTTCTGAGAACGGTGCTGTTTTTGGTTCGGAGTTCAGAGATTTTGGTTGATGCACGCAATATGAATGGAAATAAATGAAATTTCAATTTTTATAGTTATGTGTTTTGGAATGAAGGAAAATTAATGTTTTTATTGTTTGGTGTGGTAAGAGGTAAGAAAAGAAACATCTTTGTTAGTAGTAATTGATTGATGGAGACACATAATATGTTTGTCGTTTAATTGGTTAAAATAAATTTTTGTCATGTTAGGCTTGAAGTGTGTGCAATCAAGATCTAGTTTACATAATAAGATATGATTTTAATGAAGAAAAAAAATAAGTGAATATGATTTACAAAACATTAATCAGATTTTTTTTATCCTAACTATTGTATGTTGGTACCAAGAAAATTTTATTACTCTTTATGAAAACTTATTAAAAGAAAAAAAACAAAGTGGGGGCAAAGACCAAAACTCATGAAAAACTTCATCAAACAAACTTGTTTATGACTAAAATTAACAATTTTGTGAAGCAAAAATGATAGATGGACGATTAAAGAATTAGGCAAGTTACCCTTAGTCGATGGAAGGTTAAGCAAGGGCTATGATAGTCGGATGATGGATAATTGGTTTTTTCTCGTGTCTACTGACTAATGTGTGAGTTAAAACTCAGTGAAACTGGACAATCATGCATCAAACTCATAAACTTAGTTTATGGTGTCGCTAACTGCAATGAACGATGAGGAGGATGCACATTTTGAGGAAAGGATGCACGTTATGGACTATGTCAACAAATCATGTCATGAAGCGAGAAGCTCACAGTTGACTGTGGGGTGCCACGAACCTCTATTCTAGGGAAAAACTCACATATTACCCGTGAAAATAGCCTAGCAAAAGTAGACACTATAGATCTTGTTATATTGGTCAGTAGGATATATTTGTTTATAAATACATATTTTGTACCATGTATTAAACAATCAATCAATCAAACATAAGTTATTTTGCTATTTTTATTTCTCTATCATTTTGAATGTATCTTATTCTTAAATACATTTCTTAGTCTAGTATAAGAAATCTGAAAACAATTGTATTTGATGCTCTACTAGAGTAGTTACATAACCCAAAGCTGAGGGACAAAGTTCCTTCCTCGAAGATTAATTGCTTGAAAAAAGAGAATCACGGTGGAGGACATCATCTGATACATCGACTAATTTCTGACTCCATCAACAAATTTGACACACTTAGTAGAAAAATACAACCTTTACCAATGAAGAATCCAATTCTCCAGTCAAGACTACGTTTGAAGTATGCACCTGAGATATGGAAAGAGTCTTGGCATACAGATCAAGTGTCGTCATCATCATAAAGGTCAAACTAACAAAGACTGAACAATCCTTCACAAATGTTAGGAATGAAAACAATTATGGCTACTCCTTGTGTTTCTGAGGCACCAACCGTCCACCTAAAAAACCAGTAGTAATGAAAATGTATTTCATTAGATAAAAGATGACATGGAGATATATGACATCAAGTATCGAGTCTCTCAACAACTTGATTACATTGTTGAATTCATGTTCATAACAAAGTTCAACAAGTCAAGGAGTTGAAGGCCAGATAAGTCAATTGGTGAAAAGTTTGTTACCTACACCCCCCACAAGAAGTTCAAGAGAACCAAAGTCTAACAGGCATTGTTAATCAAAGTCAGACGATCACTGCTTTGATGATACCTCAAAAGGTTCTGTAGATACTTATACATCAAGTAATTTCTACATTTTATAATTCGCAACCTAGTATTTTTGCAACGGATAACTTTGGGGGCACCTATTGGTGAATGATATGTACAATCATATTAACCTTCAAGTTGGATAGATACATATGGCAAGGAGACTACCTAATGCAGTGTCTCGTCTTATGGCTACATTATGTTGGTGAACATGTCTTACACTAGAGGGTATGTCTACTTCCCAATAGAAGGAACGCAACGTCCAATTGTAGATTACCTTATCCAACAGCCGTGGGTGAATTGTCCACCTATATTGGTTAAACCTATATTGGTTAAATTCTACGACATACTTGTCACAACCTGACGTATTAGTATTAAAAAAAAAAAAAAGTATCACTACATGTAGGTTTGAAGACACCTAGGCTATTCGTTAGTTACATTTATAAAGGAAATGTTTATAGAGACTAGGTGCATCATTTGTTACACTTAAACCAAACACAAGGAAGATTTTAAATCCGACGAAAAATATATTGAGTTTTTTAATGACAAAGTCACTCTAAAAAGTAAAAAATTTAGAATTGAAAATTCTTTAATTGAGTTTAATATGTGACCGGTGCAAATAGATAAAGCAAGAGAAATACTCCTCTTGATTGGTTCATGTATGAACTGAAGAAAAATAATCTTATTATCAAGCGCAACTGATTTCGACTGAACCAAGTTGTACTAAAGATATTAATAACTACAACAAGCAAACCAATTTGTAATTCATCATTCCAATCAAATATGAAGAAAAGTCAAAGTAGACAATAAATAATACGTAAGTATTAATACAACAACCAATGGAAGTCTATTTCCAACCTCAAATGTCATAAGAAAATTAATGGACAGTTGAGAAAAAATGATTGAAAATTTCGTTTGCACCCCATAATAGTGACAACAAATAGAGAGAATAGTACAACCTTTAGAACGAAGATGTTCACATATAGGAACTTTGTTATGAATAAGTAAGTATTCAAAGCAAAAAAGATTTAGAAGTACGAATGTAAGAACTTAAAATCAATTTAGCTAGCATTATTCGTTGAGAGAGACATGAAGAAGATCCATTCCAAGGAAGAAATTATGCCACATGAAACATTTGAATAGTAAGCCACACAGTTTCTCCAACCAAAGAGTGAGTTTTCACCTTAAAGTCATGTTAGGTTTGCCAATAATGTTTTAACTTGCAATTAAAGAAGGAAAAAAATAAAAAGAAATATTACTACACTATCATTCAATCATAAGTCATAACTATCTTATTTCAAAAAAAAAAAAAAAACTATCAAAATATTAAAATCTGTAATTATAACTACTTTTGAGGGTCGTTCATATGATTAATTATGATTTGCTCACAAATATAAAATTAGACTCAAATAATATAACTTGGGAAAAAAAATCAACAATAACACATTGAAAATTCTATCACAGACCTTTCAAAAAGAAAATCCTATCATTGACGGTTTCATTAGAAATATATGAGTAACTTTTTTTTTTTTGTTGAGCAAAGTATACAATGTGATTTAGTACTTAATAAAGATTAAAACTATGATTCATAGAGAAGAAGTTGCGACGTGCAGAAGGAGAGGAAAAGAGGCGATGGAAAAATAGAGTGATCGATCATAGAACGATAAAGACGGGTGATGCCTGACAGTGTTGTAAATTATTTTGGGTTATTTCTTCTTCTTTTTCTTTTTTTTTGGGTTATTTCTTTTTCTCTTGTTGTTTAAATTTTTTACTATGGGTAGTCAATTTTTCATTGTTAGTGTGATGAGTACAATTCTTGTTTTACCATTAGACCTTTTGATAATTGAATAAGTTTTATTGAATTATCTTATACAAAAATCTAGATGACAGCTTGTTCTATGATTTGAACTTTTGACAATTGAATAAGTTTATTGAATTATTTTCTTATAAAAAATATAACCCAAATGATAAGAAGAATCGGAGGGAATTAGATATTAACGGGTGTGTATTTGAACTCGTAATTCTTTATTTCTTTGTATTTAGTGTTATGAGTTTATCATTTGACTCTTTGAAAAAAATTAAAATATTTTGCCAATTGTGCGATTGCATCCTATTGTTCAAAGGTAACAATTAAAAAAGGCTTAATTGCATTCCCCCCCCCCCAATATTTTGTCAATTGTGCGATTTTGCACCCCCATTGTATTAATTGAGCGATTTTGCACTCCATCATTTTCCCCCTTTCTGGTTTGGAGGGTCCCCGGGTGTAAAGCATAAATACACTTACTCATCTTTGCCTTGACATTGTTGCGTGTTTCCATCATCCGCCTTCTTCGCCATGTTTGTTGTTGTTTCCTTCTTCTTCGCCTTTCAATGTTCGTCGTTGTTTCCTTTTTCTTCGCCTTTCCATAGTTGTTCTTCGCCATGGAGATTAGGGTTTCATTTTTCGATCGGAATGTGATGATTAGGGTTTAGACGATTTACAGGAATCAAAGTGCGATGATTTGGCAGATTCGTTTACAGGAATCAAAACAGGGTTGAAAGGTTTAGATGATTAGGGTTTCGATTTGGGATGAGATGAAAAATGAGTTTGCAATGAGTTCCATTGGAAAAGATGGGAAGTTAGGGATCTGGTTTGGGGGGGTGTTATGAAATTTGTGAGGGTATACCAAGGGGATCACATGACTCCCTCTCTTTAATTTCTAAAATTCTTTTTTTCTGTTTTTTTAAAATATGATTTACATACATGGCATAAATTAAATGAGGACGCATCATCAAAAACAGACACATCATCATTAAAACACTCAGGGGTCCCTCCAAACCAAAAAAGGGGAAAAGGATGGGGTGCAAAATCATTCAATTAAAACAATGGAGTGCAAAATTGCATAATTGGCAAAATATATGGGGGGAAAGTGCAAACAAGCCTTAAAAAAAATTGGAAATTAATTTCTTCAAAAAAAGTCTAGTATGTTTATTTTATTTTATTTTTTAAGGAAGTATGTTTATTTTTCTTAATGTTTGGAAGTAATCATGTTGAAAAAAACACGAGGAATAAAATAAGTATATATGATTTGACTAAAAAAAAAGCACACATCAATTTACGTAGGGTGACAAACAAGTTTATCAGCTGAGATTTTTTTTTTTAATATTAACATGAATAAGCCAGAGAGATGATATAGACCACTCTGCTATGATACGGATGACTATAAATAACAGATAACTTATATTAATCATGACATGAGAGCAACATAATAAATTACTTAGATCCTACTTTTCAGGAATTTATTGCTTATTTAGACCCTATCTTTTGTCATTTACTGATTATTTATCAATGACTGTAGTTACGTACTACTTCGACTTTTCTTTAAAAAAATATATGTAAGAGCATCTTTTAAACCCTTATAAATTTAATATCATAACCACTTAAAAAATCAATATTATAAAGCGACTAAGAGCATCTTCTTTTGGAGTTTATAATTTATTTAATATAGATTATCTCTATCGAGTGTAATTCAATTTGAGACGTATCAAATTTAAAATATAGATAATTCTATTTGAGTAGTAATTATGAGCTTCAACATGCTTATGGTGGGATAGATGGTCGCATGCATGTGTTCCTGACGTTCGCAATTGATGGAGCGCTTGTGTGAATCAAACACTTGTAACTTTTTGGTTTCTTTTACTGACATTTCATTCAAGATTGAGTACCTAGGAGAGCAATGTTATATGACCTCAAATTCTTCAACCCCACTCCCATTTTCCCTTGAACTAGTTTTTTTTTTT
>Ga0228711_1002300_pt1 | contig 29290 bp, 20 predicted proteins | sample MedpolnodulmetaG_2_FD_177996 | JGI IMG/M metagenome (GOLD analysis project Ga0228711, IMG submission 177996) | Root nodule microbial communities from Medicago polymorpha collected in Santa Monica, California, United States - brown nodules | ecosystem: Host-associated > Plants > Roots > Nodule... | reverse complement strand
CTAATCTCAATAGGAAACAACACAAATGGAATCAAATCTTAGTTTAGGAATTTGTTGGGAAGAGGATGGAGTTGATCACAGATGATCCATAGATAACATATCCTTCTTTAGAATTAAATGGACTCTGCTAAATTTTAATGCCACATATAAAAAACCCAGTAATGAATACGAACACTATGCCTAATTTTAATCCTATGGAATGTGATTCTATAAGCAGTTGTTGTTCAGAGGATGAATCATATTCTTCCCACGAGCTACGCGGAGGGGCATCGTCAAGTTTGAGTAAGAACAATTTTACAGCTTTGAAGTTAAGCGGAAAATGAATATCTAGTAGAGGTTCTGCTACTGATCCACAGAGCCTCTATGCAAGAGTAAGTCCTTTTTGGAAGAAAAGAACCTAATCAAATTATCGTTTCTAGTAATTTATGATATTCTGTTATTGTCCATTCAATGTGATTGTGAAGGATTAGCTCTTACCATGTTTTCATTTTGCATTGTATAGAAAAGAAGAGAAAGAATAAACGAAAGTTTGAGATTTCTACTAAAACTTGTCCCCAATGGAACTAACATAGCTTTCTTTTTCAATGGCATCTACACTGTTTAATATGCTAAAAATTCACAACTTTTTTGCTTCCTTGGTGAACTGCAGAGGATATCAGCACTATGGTTGAGGAAGGTGTCCAATATGTAAAGTTTTCCCAGTTTCCAATCAAGGTAGAAACTTGAGGATTCTCTTTTCTCTGCATTTAAATTTTAGCTCAGTGCAAGAAAGAATGTAAATTCTACACCTTTGCAAAGACAATTACTGATCATTTTCCTAATGAATTTGTAGCAGTAGCTTCTATCCAAGTTGTTATTCTAGACCTTTGAACCATTTGTTTGAAACATTTGAACTGTTATTTTGGGTCCTTTTTGGCTGTTTCTCATTCTTAAGCTTCACAAATTGGATCCTTTTTTTCTCACACAATAAGTCACTTTTGTTTATACAGCTTTGAAAGAAAAAGAAACATGATTGTTAAATTTCTGAAATGAATTAGTTTTTATTGTCAACTTTAAATCATATCGGTTCCATGAAAAAGTGATCTTCAACTGACTAAGAATATTGCTTTTGAATATTCATTTATTTATCTACATATTGCTATTGTTGTTTCATTTCATTTTCAAGTCCTGTTAAATACATCAGCTATCCACGAGGCTGCAATGTGCATTCAACTGGGTTTTTTATGCTGTCAAGCAAATGTAGCATCTGCATTATTAGTGTTTAAATTAAACTGTTTTTTGAAACACACCCTTCTTACTAAGCATGTGTCATTTGGCTATGCATTTGGTGGATTAGACTAATATGCGCTGTTTGAGTACTATGTCAAATCCAATATAGATTTCACCAAATGACAAGATATTATGGAATTTCATACTGTAATTAACGAAATTCCAATATACCCCTGAAATTGAAAATTCGTGATCACATTTGATATCAAGAACTAATTGACCGATCCAAATTGGTATGAGATTGGGATATCATTCACAAAAGGCCTTGCATTGTCGAGGATTTTCAATATCACAAGTCATTTTGAAATTTCTGCAATTTCAGGGCTGAATAGTCTGAAACCTGCGATTTTAGGACTAAACTGATTATCCATTCCTTTTGTTTGGTTAAAAATATTTATCTGCTTCTCATTCACTTATCTGATCATTTTTTCGCAACTCCTATTTTTTGTTTTTTACTTTTCTCACAATTTACGGATTTAATAATTGTTTTGTCACTGTTTTTGATGTGCATGAAGACTTTACATTTCATCGCAAGGTTTTCGAAAAATGGTAGTTTAATACATATATTATTTGCAGAGTTCAGCAAACCTCAAGCAATATTATGAACCTGTTTTTCTCGTATCCCGGTTGAGTCTTTTTGGTGGTCTTCTAGCATCCAATTTAAGATTTTTCTGCACTTAGTTTTGTTGTTGTTTGTTCCATTTATGATTAGTTGAAGGTTTGCTTTCTGCAAATGATAATGTTGATTTTCATGTTTGTGTCCGTTTACTTTAGTGTTATTGAGTATTGACATACTATACACATTATTCACATGTAATGGGTTTCTTTTAAGCAACAAATAACATTTACTGAATAACTATGCTTGCGTTCTTTCTGGAAAGATCAAAAGTTTTAAGATGATTAGTAACTCCTTTTGAAAAATTCGGAACCACCAGCATCTCTGGTGTTAGATTTATAATCTGGAATGAATATGAAGCCATGTGGTTTGGTTTTGTAGATTTTTTGCATCAAAGTTTCTTCTTAATTTTCTGTTTAGTATATGTGTAATTGTTCATCCAAATTAAGCTTTAGGGGTTAAAGTTGAAAAATGAATAGAGGGTATTTTACTTGTTCATATCAGGTCAGTTAGGTAGATTTTATTACTTTCTCTAAACATGTATTGCAATTCTGTTTTCTTTTCCTTATTTATTGACCAGAAGTCTATTTATGTTTCAATAGATTATTTTTATTCTAGAGTTTGGGTGAGCCTAACCTGCAAGAACTTCAAACACTTATTTATGATCGTTATGATTTTTCGTTGCTAGTCTCAATTGGGGAAAATCACAATTAGAATCAAATCTTAGTTTGGGAATTTATTGGGAAGAGGATGAAGTTGATCACAGATGATCCATAACAGAAATATCCTTTAGAAATAAATGAACTCTGCTAATGTTCAATGCCACACATCTAGTAATGACTATGACCACTATGCCTAATCGTAATCCTTTGGACGAACCCTATAAAATGATGAATTGATCCATATTAATATACTCCCTTCCTATGCAAGAACACAATTTGCAACTATGGAACTTTCATGTTTCAAAGCCACTTGAATAAGTTAGGTTGTCGTTAGTGTTCATTTAAACTGTTTTTCGAAACACATCCTTTCTACTAAGCATGTGCCAATTGACCATGCTTTGGTGGAGCAGAGTAATATGTGATGGTTCAGTTTGAGTAGTATGTGGAGCGAAACAGATAACCCGATCCAACCTGCACCTTGTAAGATCCAATAAGGATTTCACCAAATGGCATGGGATTATGCAATTTGGTCCTGCAACTAACAAAATTTGTATATATCCCTGAAATTGAAAAATTCTTGATCACAATAGATATCAGGGTCTAGATTAACCAAATCCAAAATGATGAGATTGGAATCTCATATCACAAAAAGCCTCACAGACAATGTTGAGGAATTTGAAGTTCACAAGTCATTTTGAAATTTTGGTAGTTTCAGGGACTAAATCGTCTGGTACCTGCAATTGATTATTTGTTCCTTTTTTCTCACAATTTAGGGATTTAATAATCGGTTTGTCACTGTTCTTGATAGCATGAACAATTTACATTTCATTGCAAGGGTTTTGAAAAATGGTAGTTTAACACATGTATTATTTGCAGAGTTCAGCAAACCTTGAGCAATATTATGCTCCTGTTTTTCTCGTATCCTCAATGATTATTTTTGGTGGTCTCCTAGCATCCAATGTAAGATTTTTCTGCACTTCTGTCTTATCACCTTATACATGCTCTCAGATTTGAAATTAGCAAGAATGTTTCATTGTTGTTTGTTTCATTTATGATTAGTTCAAGATTTGCTTTCTGCTTAGGATAATGTAGATTTTCATGTTTGTGTCCATTTGCTTTAGTGTTATTGATTATTGTCATACTTTACACATTATTCACATCTAATGGGATTCTTTTAAGTTACAAATAACATTTACTGAATAACTATGCTTGCTTTCTTTCTGGAAAGATCGAAGTTTTAAGATGAATAGTAACTCCTTTTGAAAACACTTGTTGAGAGATTTCAATTCAAGTGTGCAGGCAACAGATTCTATTTGTTCCATTAATCAAACCCGTTAGCATATCAACATCTGTACTTTATTCGTAACAGAAATAGTATGAGAAAAAAATTTCTGCATGAATCAAGCTTTCTTATAATGGTCATGATTGAAAGAAATCTAAAACATAATTTATGGCTTGCTTTTTTCAATCTGTTTTAAGATACTCCCAGCTGATTTCTGCACATTTTCGTTGGTGCTGCTCCACCTCCATAAAAGAAAGAAAATGTCTCATGCATCTGTTTTAAATTACTTCTGTGTTACTTAAAAAAATTGATTTGCCTTTTTGTTTTATGTATCCATTGTTCATTTTAATGTTATGCAAGGTTCTACTGTTCCGTTTATACTCATTTATTTTTTGCAGGAACTATAATTATGGAAACCTCTAATTTTATCCTCAAATAGTTCCCGCGCCTATCTTTTCAAATTTTATTCTCTTGTTCTAATCCATTTAAATGAAAACCTTGATGAACAAGTTCTAGCTGACAACAATTTGCAGGACAGAAAGTAACATGAAATATAAGGTGAAATAGATGTTGCTACAGTTTTTCATGAACTTGGGGACAGTCGAGGTCAATATGTGTTTTGTACGCTCATAAAATGATGATCGGTAGCAATGTGTCTGGCAGATGCATTATCACAGTACATGGATTCTGGTTGAATGAATTTGATTTGAAGGTCTTCAAGCAAGTAGGCGATGCATTGTAATACACAAACTGTAGATGTCATTGATCAATATTCCGCTTCTGTTGAGCTTCACTAGACTGTAAGTCGCTTTTTCAATTTCCAAGAGATAAGAGACTGTAGTTTGTTTATCAACTTACTAACTAACTTCTATTAACTGGCTCTTAACTACTTTAATTTTCCAATATATCATATCGTAACAGATTCATACCCGTTAGCCTTTTTAAAGGGAAAGGCGAATTGGGACAACTGCTGCTAGTGCGCATGGTGAAGGGAACAACACCAAACAAATTTTACTCAAATTCAATCATCAAATATTATTCTAATCCACCAAATGCATGTCCAATTAACACATGCTTAGTAAAACGGATGTGTTTCAAAATAGTTTAAAGAACACTGATGACAACCTAATTAAGGCAAGTGGCCTTAAAACATGAAAGTTCCATCATTGCAAATTATGTTCTTGCACAGTAAGGGGGTATATATGGTATGAATCAACTCTTCATTCTATAGGGTTTGTCCAAACTCCAAAAGATTAAAGGTTGTCATTGTCAATAGAATTAAAAGCAGAATTATTCATTAGTGCTGATTTGGTGCTGATTTGTTGATCATTAAACCAGCAGATTTGCACAGACTTGATTGCAAGTCAAACCAACATATTCTACATTATTGTACAGTTATAATTGTGTAATTATGTATTTATTGAATAGCTTAGCTGTAGATATCAATTACAATTGTATCAGCACTATTTAAATGAAAACAGTCCAGAAAAAGGGATCACAGTTTTGACCCTAATTTCTCTGAGTTTATCAGTCTCTGAGTTTAACATGGTATCAATCTAGGTTTCGATCCAACAAAGTTTTACTTTTGTTCCCAGTTTAGTGTCTTTCTCTAAGTTTTCTTGTTCTCTCAGTCCCTCCATTTCCTGCCAAGTCTCATAGCAATTTCAGAATTTTCTTGTTTTCCAGCACCATGTCTACAGAAAAGTTTGATGTTCTTTTTGTTCGCCTAAATGGAAAGAACTATTCCACATGGGCATTCCAGTTAGAGATCTTTGTCAAAGGCAAGGAGCTTTGGGGTCATGTTGACGGTACCGACCCCGCTCCTAACAAAACAACTCACACGGAGCCGCATGCCAAATGGGAGGCCAAAGATGCACAAGTTATGGCATGGATCATAGGATCTGTTGATCCTAATATTGTCCTCAATCTCAGACCCTTCGCCACAGCAGCTAAGATGTGGGAATATCCAGAAAAAGTTTATAGCCAGAACAATAGTGCTCGCAGGTTCCAACTTGAACATGAAATTTCAGTTTATCAACAGGAAAGTCTTTCAATTTCTGAATTCTATTCTCATTTCATGAATCTTTGGGCTGAATATATTGGTATTGTTGTAATGATTTGTCAGCTGAGGGACAAACTGCAGTCCAAACAGTTCATGAGACCAGAAAACGAGACCAACTAATAATGAAATTGAGATCTGATTTTGAGGGCATCCGGACTAATCTCATGAACCGAGCTACTATCTACTATCCCTTCCTTGGATGAATAATGAATTGCTTCGTGAAGAACAACGTCTCCTCACTCAAACAACCATGGATCAAAAGAAATTTGCTTCCCTTCCTGTGGCGTATGCAGTGCAAGGAAGACCTAGAGGGCGTGACATGAGTAATGTCCAATGTTTCTGCTGCAAAGGTCTTGGACATTTTGCTTCTGATTGTCCTAAAAAGGTTTGCAACTACTGCAAACAAGAAGGCCACATTATTAAAGAATGTCCAATCAGGCCACCAAGGAGAAATGCAACAGCTTTCACTGCTTCTACCGGTTCTTCTACTTCTGTTGTTTCCGTGGATAAGAATTTGCCTAATTTTGTGCCAACGTTGACACCTGAAATGGTTCAACAAATGACTATTTCAGCCTTTTCTGCTTTAGGTATTTCAGGTTAAGCTTTTTCATCTAGTTCTCCTTGGTATTTTGACTCCGGGGCATCTAATCATATGACCAATAATGCTGCTGCTCTGAAAAATGTCACAAATTATTGTGGTGATTTGAAAATACATACTGCAGATGGAAATAATTTACGTATCACAACATTTGGTGATATTTCCTCATCTTTCATTGATGCTTATGTTTCTCCCGGTCTAACCAGTAACCTTATTCCAGTTGGCCAATTAGTTGACAATGGTTGCAAAGTTGAAATCTCAAATTTTGGTTGTTATGTGCAGGATCAACAATCAGGGAAGATGATCGTGAAGGGGCCTAAAGTTGGACGTCTTTTTCCTCTTAATTCATTGTTGTCTTCGTGTTCATTACTGCCTTTTATTTCTTGTAATTCCGCAACTGTTAGTTTCCAATCATGGCATAAGTGTCTTGGTCACCCAAACTCAAATGTACTTCATGATTTAATAAAATCAGGAGTTCTAGGCAATAAACATTTCCCGTCTCTTAGTGCTGTTCAATTTGATTGCAATTCTTGTAAACTTGGTAAAAGTAAAATTCTACCCTTTCCAATTCATCAATCAAATGTAAATCAGCCTTTTGATATGATTCATAGTGATTTATGGGGAATAACACATGTTATATCTCATGCACAATACAAATATTTTATAACTTTTATTGAGGACTATAGTAGTTTCACATGGGTCTATATACAAATATTTTATAACTTTTATTGACGACTATAGTCGTTTCACATGGGTCTATTTTTTGCGTTCTAAAGTTGAAGCATTCACTGCATTTAAATTCTTCCATGCCTTTGTTCAGACTCAGTTTTCATCTAAAATTAAAATTTTACGTTCTGACAATGGGGGGAATACACATCTCATTTATTTCAAGAATTCTTGCAGGAAAATGGCATATTATCTCAAAGGTCTTGTCCTTCCACACCCCAACAAAACGGGGTAGCGGAAAGAAAAAATCGCAATCTTCTTGATGTGGTCTGTAACTTTAATGTTAGACTCATTTATGCCTTCTCGGTTTTGGTGTGAAGCACTCTCCATTGCTGTACACCTAATTAACCGCTTGCCTTCCCATGTTTTAAATAATGATTCTTCCTTCTTGAGGTTATTTGGTAAGCTAACAAATTATTCTACTCTTCGCACATTTGGTTGTGTTTGTTATGTTCATCTTCCGCCACAAGAACGCACCAAACTCACAGCTCAATCTGTTAAATGTGCTTTTCTTGGCTACTCAGCCCATCAAAAAGGTTTTTTATGCTATGATCTTAATCTCCATAGGATTCGTGTTTCAAGAAATGTCATCTTTCAAGAAAATGCATATTTTTTTGCTACTAACCAAGATAATCATCCTTCTATATCAAAATCTATTTTGCCATTATTTCCTAATAGTTCTGAAGGTGAACAAACGCGTCAACCTCTCTTGGTCTATCAAAGACGTCCAACTGTTTCACCACTCCCTCCCGGTCAATCTCTGGATGCTGATCTAACATTTCAACCAGAACCAGCACCCTTACGTCGCAATACTCGCGATCGTAAACCCCAGAGAAGTATGGTTATTCTAAACCTTTATCTTTGACAGCAACTTTAGCACATGTTCCTATTCCTTCTTCATATAAACAGGCTATGGAGCATAAATGTTGGCAGGAAGCTATAGAAGCTGAACTTCTGGCACTAGAGGAAAATCAGACATGGGATGTTGTGTCATGTCCTCCATCCGTTAAGCCTCTTGGTAGTAAATTTGTGTTCAATATAAAGGTTCGTTCAGATGGATCAATAGAGCGCTACAAGGCTAGATTGGTTGTTCTTGGGAATAAGCAAGAATTTGGTCTAGACTATGAGGAGACCTTTGAACCTGTGGCCAAAATGACTACTGTCAGAACTATTCTTAATCAACAAATTGATGCTTGTAGACTCACCATCATCAATTTGAGGGGGGATGTCAATAGAATTGAAAGCAGAATTATTCATTAGTGCTGATTTGGTGCTGATTTGTTGGTCATTAAACCAGCATATTTGCACAGATTTGATTGCAAGTCAAACCAACATATTCTACATTATTGTACGGTTATAATTGTGTAATTATGTATTTATTGAATAGCCTAGCTGTAGATATCAGTTACAATTGTATCAGCACTATTTAAATGAAAACAGTCCAGAAAAAGGGATCACAGTTTTGACCCTAATTTCTCTGAGTTTATCATAGTCTCTGAGTTTAACAGTCATTACTAGATTTTTAATTTGTGGTGGCATTGGAGTTTAGCAGATGCTATTTAGTTCTAACGAAGGTTTTTGTCCGCTATGGATCATCGCCAAATTCCCAATCTTTAGTTTTATTCTAATTGTGTTTTTCAACAATTGAGATTAGCAACAACAAATCACAAGCATTAAATAAGTAATTGATTGAGTTGCTTGCAGTAGATGTGATATGGCATAGACAATCATTATATCACTGTATGAGGTAGCTTTTTCTGTTGAGTTAGGCTCACACCCTCAAATTCTAAAAATAAGAACAAACATAAGCCATACGTAGCTTTTCCATATATCAATAAACTATTGAAACATAAACAAAATTCTGCTCAATCAATAAGGAAAGGAAAACTTAATTGCAATACATGACTAACCTAACATGAACAAGTAAAGTATATACTCTATTCTTTTTTCAACTTTATCCCCTAAAGCTTAATTTGGGTAAACAACTAATTGCACATATACTGCTAAACAGAAAATCACACATGGCTTCATATACATTGCAGGTTACAAATCTAATGCGAGAGATGAAGATGGTTCCTGTGATTCCGGATTTGGAGGCTGAGTGATAGCAGCCTATGAATGTGTAGGAAGGAAGAGCTTAATGATATCATCAATGCAGTTGAAGAAACAGAAAGAAGTGGCTACTAAAATAAAGAGGTTGATGATATACCAATTCCAGGAATCAAGGAGAAGAATCCAAAGAAGTGTCTCACATCCAACAACACCAGAAAAGTGAAATATGATCATAGTAGTTGGCAAGTTCATGTCAGCCATGGTTGCAACTGCATGGCAAAATACAGCTGTAAAAAACATGAAACAAATTGGAGATGATAGTTGGAATGGGTTGGTGCTTAAACCTTCATACTTAATTGCAAGTAAACCAACCTCCAAGCTAATCAGAATAAAATAAGCTTTAGGCAAACTCATTTTGTGGTGTGTGCTATGTTGATTGGAGGAGAAATCTCAGGTGAATGCTAGTGTTACACAATATCAAGTAAATCTTAGATGCTCAGGCCTGTGATATAGTATAGTAGGATTATATGGAGGAGGGTAATTAGAGAATATTGAATTGAAGGTACCGATGTTAATATGCTTGCATATATAGGGGATGTTCTACAATTTGACTGTCCATATATAGGGGATGATCTAAAAATTGTTTGTCCAGAAGTGCATATTAAGGAGTATAAACCAAAGCATAAGGCGATAGTCAATACACGTAATTAACAAAAATATTTGTCGCATGTGGAATGACATCTAGACTTTTGGTTTGTGGCATGTGGACTCTAGCCATTACATGTAAGGGTCACCAATGACTGATGACTAATGTCTAATGGTACATGTAAAGTTATAAGCGCAAATAACTAGATATTAGTAGAATTCATTGGGAAAAAAAGAAAGATATTAGTAGATTTTAGATGTTATTTTACATGCAAGTTTAATTGAATAGTATATAATTATATTACATGTACCACATGTAAAGTAATTGCTTGTGTTGTTTGTGTTTAACTTGATTATCATGGAATGCCTCCTTCATCTCATTTCCCTCCCTCCTAACATCATATCTTCTAAATCTTGCTACATTATGGATGGCAATGGATACCCTATGAGTAAGGTACTACAATGCTCTTTCTTGTATTCGTGTTTGTAAAATATATCCGTATCCGAGTCTATATCCTCGTGGGCAAGAATTTTAGTGTCTTTTCTCATGTCCTACGAGCACCTTAGTGCTCATACCTGCACTTTAACTATGAAAAAACAATAAAAGTATCACAATTGAAATAAAATTATGGTTCAAATTTTTTCAAATGAACTCATTAAATAGTATGAATCGTAGTATTTAACAAAATTAAAAACATCCTTCAAAAATTGTATACCAACAGAAGGGATCACATATTGTATTATGTAGTTTTTAGGTATAGACTTAGACTTAAATAGCTAAATTAATTAATTAATTATACACAAAAAATAAATAAATAATTTATCATATTATATAATGGATTTGTTAAGATACACCCACTAGTTTTTATGAAGGCATGTTTTAGCAGCATGCACCTTTGGGTGTATTTATCTATTTTTTAGTTATGACATGTCAAAACACTCCTTCTAAAGAATAAGTGGGTGTATTTTAACAAATGCTTGGGGAAGTTGCTAACTTACACCCACTTTTTTTTAGAATGAGTGTTTTAATAACATTCACCTTAAGGTGTATTTCACAACTTTTTAGTTATATCTTTGCTAAAACACACCTTAATAAAAACTAGTGGGTGTATCCTAGCAAACCCCGTTATATAAATATGTATATGCGAGTTGCGGGGCTGGGCAAATATAGTACCCTTACCCGTACTCATACCCATTTAAATTTGCGGGTAATACTCGGACTCAAGTCCGGACCCATAAAAGCAGGGTTTTATCCTACCCATTGCAAGTATTTTTTGCGGGTACCCATCGGGCCTCGGGCCAATTGTCATCCTTATACATTCTCCTGAACCCTAAACTTGTTGTTTTTGGATTTCCAAACTGTTGTCTTTTGATTTCCAAATTCCAATTTGATAAGCTCTTTTCACAACCCTCAAAATAACTTATGCAACAATTCAATTAGTTTTCTCATAAAACACCAAAGTTTCAAAAACAACATTTTAATTCATCCAAACACAACTCAACAACAACTTAAACTTATCATCACCAACAACACCCAACATTCATAGCATGTAATCACGAACTCATCAACAACTCCATTTTCATCATTTTAAGCCAAAACTTCAAGTAAATCATTTCAACTTATATCAACAATGAAAATTAAACACCAACAACAAGTTTACCAAAAATTTAACATACCCAAAATCATCATTCAATTATGAGCACGAAAATCAACATAAAAAATCATAATCACTCAAAATCAATTATGACCCATAAGTAGAAAAAGGGGATTATAACTTATTTAGTAGAGTATAACTATCCCCCTTACCTTAAACCTTCAAAATCTTCTAGCTATGGCTTCACTCTCCTCTTCTAGCTCCCAATGTCTAGCTTTCCTCTTCTCCAAGTTCTTCCTCTTCTATTCTTCTCTCTATCTTCCCACTTTCTCTCTCTAGCCTCTCTAACTTTTGTTATGAGATGAAATGAAATGTTTCTAACCCTAATTTTTCTGAAAATTGCTTTTCTGACATTGATAACTTCACAATGACACAAGAAAATTACCCAAATGCCCCCAGCGGTAGTTAACTACTACCGTTGAGATAACCAGCAATAGTTAACTGCCGCTAGTGCCAGCGGTAGTTAACTGCCGTTTTGTCCGTAACATAAGAACAAAACAGACATAGGAGTTTCCAAAACTCCATTATTGTTCCGTTTTTTGCTTCCATAGGTGCGAATTTCACAAAGTATAAGTCATTCCAAGCCAATTTCAAGCTCAAAATCAAGTAAGTTTTTTGAATCCTATTGCATTGTTATTTTGTGATTGATTTGTTAGTTTTTTTTTGGTTAAATTGTGATTATAGAGGTTTTATTGATTTTATGATGTTATGATAGTTTAGGTTGTTAGAATTGATAGGTTTAGGTTTTGATTTTATGATAATTTAAGTTTAGGTTTAGGTTAGAATTGTTGTATAATCGTTACGATTAGTTTAGGTTTGTTATGAATTTTTGTTGTTATGAATTTGTGATAGACTTGTTACGATTAGTTATGGTATAATTTTTAGGATTAATTTAATTATTGATGAACTCATTATAATTAGTTTAGGTTTTGATCGTCAATTTGTTTATTTATGTAGATATGTCTCAGAATCAGGGAAACGTTGAGTTGAACAAAAATAAGGGTGATGACAAGAAGAAAGAAAAGTCACCTATGACTTGGCACAAAATCACGTGTGATGGTTCCGTATAAAAGAAGGATTCAAAGGTGCTGGTGTACAATCAGTCTAGGTTGAGAAGGAGCAGGAGGACATGCTACTTTGGTCCTCAACCAAAAGCAGGTGTCCCAGGGACTGTAGCGGGCAACCCGATTGACTTGTATGACGAGGAAGATGAATGAATGTAATAGCTTCTAATGCCTAATTGTGTTTGGATCTTTTTTTATGGTTTTTTTATATGCCGCGCACATTTTGCTTGACATTATGGTATTTTGAATAAAAATCGCGTTTTGAATAATCTTAATATATATAAATGTTAATCAGTTTTGAAAAGTTTGCCCTAATCCTGATCCCGCCTTTTTTGGTGGTTCTGAGTAATTTTTTTGAAAAAAAGAGTTTGCAAGGAATTGAACCAGGTACCATATGCTTACAATTTACAACTATAACCACTATGCCACTTCTATTTTTGTTGAAATATTGTTGCTTCCAAAAATGAAATACATGACTAAAACATTTTTTTTAAAGCCCCAACCGCCCTAACGGTTTCCTCTTTCATAACAGTTATTTTTTATTATTAGCGGTACCTTTATTGATAGTAATTCTTTTCTTTTTTTTTTGTGTACGCTAACTACATGTTATGATATTAAAGTTGCATCTTTAAAATTGTAGATAATTTGACTGATCCATATGATAATTTTTTCATTAGAAACTTCACTTTTTCCTGTAATTTTGTCGGCCTCTTTATTTCTCCTATATTATATTACATGATGTTTTTGTTCTGACTTTTTATTTGCAAAAATCACTATAGTAGACTATAACATTACTTTGTTTTGGCAAAGTAATGACTTTGACTCCATATTAATTTTTGTTGATCTAAACTAAATGTTGTTAACTTGCTTCTTTGAGATTGTGCATGTCGATCACTCTCAATTGTTACTTAGTTTGATTGTTTCTGAGTTTAAATGTAACTCTACGATTAATAATATAGCCAATTTGATATTTTATATATGAAACTCTAAAAAACCCGTGCATCGCACGGGTTAGAGTTTAGTTTCGATTAAAAATTGTGTATTCGAACACATATTGATTAAATCTAACGTGAATTCGAATAAAAATTACGTATTCTAATAAAGACCGATTAAATCTTATACGAAGGAATTCAATATCATAACTTATATAGCTGATTCCCAATAATACATGTTCCTAATTTTGGTAGTTTCGGGGACTAAATCGTCTGGTACCTGCAATTGATTATTTGTTCCTTTTGATTTCTTAAAAAATATTTATCTATTTTTTATTCACTTATCCGATCATTTTTCATGTCTTCTACTTTTTGCAATTCATGTTCTATTTTTCTCACATTTTAGGGATTTAATAATCGGTTTGTCACTGTTCTTGATAGCATGATGAATTTACATTTCGTTGCAAAGGGTTTCGAAAAATGGTAGTTTAGCATGTGTATTATTTGCAGAGTTCAGCAAACCTTGAGCGATATTATGCTCCTGTTTTTCTCGTATCCTTAATGATTATTTTTGGTTGTCTCCTAGCATCCAATGTAAGATTTTTCTGCCCTTAGTTCTGTCTTTTCAACTTATAAATGCTCTCAGATTTGAAATTAGCAAGAATGTTTCATTGTTGTTTGTTTCATTTATGATTAGTTCAAGATTTGCTTTCTGCTTATGATAATGTTGATTTTCATGATTGAAAGAAATCTAAAACATAATTTATGGCTTGCTTTTTTCAATCTGTTTTAGGATACTCCAAGCTGATTTCTGCACATTTTCATTTGTGCTGCTCAACCTCCATAACTTTAATTATAGGAAACCTCTAATTTTACCCTCAAATAGTTCCCGCGGCCCGCACCTATCCATTTAAATCCTTGATGAACAAGTTATAGCTCACAACAACTTGCAGGACTAACAGGAACATGAGACACTAGTTTTTGATATCAAGTCATTCTTGTGATAAATATGAAAGTAGAATAAATTATTATATATTAACACAATCATACTGACTTTGGTTAAATGTTTCCTTTTTGAAATGACAAATTATAGTAAGCCCACATTGGTCTATAACATAGATTAAAAGTAATCTTAGTTCATATAGTCACATACATAAATTTTTCAACTTAACTAATAAAAATATTTTAATAGCAGTAGGGTATAAGGAAAATGTGTTATGCATTAATTGAAAACCATGACGATATATGTGAAATTAAGAGAGAAGAAAACAATTTAGATAATATTTTTTGATGACTTATTTCATTCTATTAACATCATTTAGAGTACAATCCATAACTATAAGGTCTGTAAAATTTAGAAAATGCAAACAAATTATTGGGTGCCAACACAATAACAAAATGGCAACTTAAGAAATATTTTAGTAAGGCATTTATGTGCTCTCTTGGGTCTAATACTCATAGAATCTTTATCTCGTCGTTATTAAGACATACACAGGTGTGGTGCCTACACCTCGGTGTATAAGCAGATGAGCACATACCGTCCGGACAATCTAAATTTCGAAGACATCTAATACCTGATGAAATGAAAAAGAGAATAAAGCAATGTTACTTACGTGGGATAAAATAGTGTGAACGAAGTAAGTAAGGAAATTTAAAAAGGATAATAAATGACTTACCATCAATATTTTCTACAACAAGAAATAGGAAAATAAAGATGATCATGACATAAATAAACTTGACAAATTCAGCCATATTATCCCCCCTATGATCAAATAGAAAATTATTTTCTCTCTTTGTAATTTATAAAACTCAGTTTCTTTTTGAATCATTCAAATACTTTTTAGCGCTTATGGAGTTGAAAAAAAATCTTTGATAAGATTATAATATTATTATATGCCTCTTAATTACATCGATATGTTATGTTTCTCCCTTTAATACACTTAGTAAGGAGGTCACATCAAAAACTTACCAATTATAAGAATTTATTATTTTTTTTTTTTTATCAAATTCAATTATTTCATAACCTTTCATGATAGAAAAAGAAAAATCACATAAGAATAATTTTTTTAAAAAAGGAAAAACATGATTAGGACTGAATTTAAAATGATTAATATTTGCAATGGTAATTTAGAAGGATTAGTAACTTCAAGGCTAAAATTCAAATGGTTTATATTTGCATGGACTTGTAACCTATTTAAGCCAAAAATCTATTTGATTTGCAAAAACCACACCATAAAAGAGGGAATTATGCTCTTTAGCCAACACAAAACACTCTCGCCCAACTGAATTGACCATTATACCCCTGCATAAGTTAACTCACACTGCTTGAGTTAACTCACGCGCCTTATATGACTCTGCGTGACTTAAGTGTATATACAGCAGAACATAAACATAACCCCTTCATTTTCAAAACATCCAAAATACGATTTTTCTCTCCATTTTTTCGAATTTCACCAAACTCAAGCAAATCATCATCAAATCACGCAATTGAACAAGTAAGTGTTGCTTATTCTACTTCATTGTTTTTTTATTTGTTGAAATTTTTGATTTTTTTGAAGAAATTAGACATTTTTATGTTTTTAACCCATTTAAACTGTGCATGTACCTGGACTGAGGGTTGTGGTCAAGACAATTACTTTTTCCACCCTACCTGTTTCTCGCGCGCCCTCCATAAAACCAAAAATACCCCTGGTCAGGATTATGTAATTCGAACGAGATTGTTAGAGATTTCCGGAAAACAAATTCTGGACACATTTGAAATCTGATTTTTTGTGTTTTCTTTGAAGTCAAAGGTCTCTGTTGACCATTATATAACACCCGCATAAACTACAAAGCAATTGCATGGGTCATATGAATGGTCAACAATGACCATGACACCACAAACACTCCTAAAAAACTAAAAATAATTGAAGAAAATAGGTGAAGTGAAGAATGAAGGAAATTGTTGAAGATTCAAGCCTATTTATAGCCTTAAACCAGTCATAGGTCATAAGTGGAGTCAAATAAAATGTGTTCCACATTCAAACCGTCCAAAAATGCATTGAACACTCCAATAACTGGCCAAACCTTTGGTGAAATGCCACAATCCAAAAATAACTGAGGGTTTCCGGATTATATAATCCAGAAATGACAAAAACATTCCGGGTTATATAATCTGAACTGCACCAGATGCCTATTGGGAGGGTTTTTTTAGAGTTTTCATGGAATATGACATAGAAAATAATTAATAAATGCATAAAAAAACAAGTAAGCAGCTTAAAACAAACATAAACAACAAAATATTTTAGGATGGTGTTCGAAGAGGTGCTTTTGAACTTGATCTAGTTGGTCCGCCAACTGACATATATCTATCGGAAGGCCAACTGGATTGAGCTCATAAAAACCTTTTCGGATTTAGATCTACAACAAGATGTTTCAAGAGGATTGTTTTGTGTTAGATCATGTTGCCTTGCAAACTGAGATATTTCTATCGCCAAAGCAGCAAGATCTAACTCATAGCAAACCTCTTGGTATCCAAATATAGAGCAACCTCTTTGTATCTATCTATATATTTTTGATAGTATGTTGAGGATCTACATAATGTTGTCAAATAGAGAGATATCTATTTACGACAACATTAGGTAGGTCTTCAGCACAATGACAAAAAATTTCATGGTTTCTTTGGTGTGTTTGTTTGCATTTTTGACAGCATGCTGAGGATCTTCATCATGTCATTATATAGAAAGCTATATATTTAAAACAACATGAGAAAGATCCTCAACAAAATGACAAAAAATTTCATGGTTTCTTTAGTGTGTTTGTTTGTATTTTTGACAGCATGCTGAAGATCTTTCTCGCGTGTTGACGAAAATTTGCATGCTTTCTTTGGTGTGTTTGTGTGTTTTGCTGGAAATGAAGCTGAAAACCGGAGATCACTTATTTATAACGGTCCCTAGATGTTGTGGACCACATAAACTCTTGGTGCAATGTGGTCCATACAAAAGAATCATATGTTGAAGGATTTCAGATTATGTAATTCGAACTACACTTACACCCTATGTAAATTCAGATTACATAATCCAGAATGCATATCTTTAGTTAAAATTTAGCGTTTAAATGCACATCTTTGGCGTATATTATTTTAGCAACACGTAATGAAAATTTAGATAATACATATATTATTTAAAACATAACAAAACAACTTAGTTCAACAACATATAACAACTTAGTTCAACTACATAAAAACGTAATAAAAAACAACATAAAACACGTAATAAAAACAACATAATGCGCGTAATAAAATAAAACATAGTAGATCACGGATCATCTAAACTAATTTCTTCGTCTTGTGCGTCCAGGAGTGCCCTGATCTCTTCGTAGTTCCTGGACCGGAACAAACTTTTTCGAATTTCTTCAACCGATCTGACCAACGAAGCATCCAACTCGATCGGCCCCCTAGTACTGTACTGACAAAAAATGGAGAACATGGTCCTCACACCGTCGTCGTTCGTGAGCTTCATCCGGTTGAACCGCAAACTTGAGGATGAGTCGGTCGACGGACATTGATACTCAACATCATCCACCCTCCGTGTGTCTCTGTGGTTGAGTTCGAGGTTGATTTCATTCAGCTGACTCTTCAACCCGAAGAGGGTGACATCAATGTGAATCCTGAACTGATGGGGTGATTTTCCCCCATTGTAGTAAACAACAACTAGCTTGGTGTTCGAATTAAACAGAGAGTTTTCCATGGTTTTTTTCCTTCTTGGTTTGTGGTTATTGGTTATGAAAACATGGACACTTATTTATAGAAGTCCCTGGACGTCCTAGACCACATAAAATGTCGGTGTAATGTGGACCACATGAAAAAAACATGTTCCGGATTACATAATCTGGAATGTCCCTCACCCCAGAGAAGGTGCGCAACATCCTTTAACTTGGCCTGGTATCGTTAAAATTCGGATTACATAATCCAGAAACCAGGAGAGTTATCCGGATTATGTAAACCGAACTGCACCAGTATGGTTTGGCCTGTGGTATGCACCACAAGAAATACATTTTCAAAGGTTTTTACCAGCATTAATGGTTAGTAAAACTCCTTTGAACACGTTTTTTGACCAAAATAATGGGGAGTTACAATCTAGACAAAAAAAATCCTATAAATAGCATCCAAACCTTCACATTTCTTCACATCATCACACTCTTTCCTCCTCTTCCTTTTTCAGAATGTGTTTCCATCGATGGCCTTTCATAAAAAGAGGCTACTTTGGAAAAACAGCGATGATATGACCGGTCAACGGGGAAGGTAACCCGCTGCAAAAACAAAGCTTACCCCATTAGCCCCCCCTTCACAATGTGTTTCCATCGATGACCTTTCATAAAAAGAAGCTACTTTGAAAACTCAGGGATTATATGACCGGTTAACGGGGAAGGTAACCAGCTGCAAAGAAGCACGATCTGTCTGTGTGCAAGGTTGACCATCAAGGTCTCTTTCGCCCTGGAAACAAACTTTACCCCAGGAGTGCCCTGATCTCTTTGTAGTTCCTAGACCAGAACAAACTTTTTCGAATTTCTTCAACAGATATGACCAACGAAGCGTCCAAGTCGATCGACCCTCTAGTACTGTACTGACAAAAAATGAAGAACATGGTTCTCACGTCTTTGTCGTTCATGAGCTTCATTCGGCTGAACCGCAGACTTCCGAATGAGTCGGTCGATGGACGTTGATACTCAACACCATCCACCCTCCGTGTGTCTCTGTGGTTTAGTTCGAGGTTGATTTCATTCAGCTAACTCTTCAACCCGAAGCGGGTGACATCAGTGTGAATCCTGAACAGATGGGGTGATTTTCCCCGTTGTAGTAAACAACAACTAGCTTGGTGTTCGAATTAAATAGAGTTTTCCATGGTTTTTTTCTTAGTTTGTGGTTATTGGTTATGAAAACATGGACACTTATTTATAGGAGTTTCCAGGCTTCCTGGACCAAAGAAAATGTCGGTGCAATGTGGACCACATGAAAAAAAATATGTTCCGGATTACATAATCTGGAATGTCCCTCACCCCAGAGAAGGTGCGCAACATCCTTCAACTTGGCCTAGTATCGTTAAAATTTGGATTACATAATCCAGAAATCAGGAGAGTTATCCGGATTATGTAATCTGAATTGCACCAGTATGGTTTGGCTGGTGGTCTGCACCACAAGAAACACGTTTTCAAAGGTTTTTACCAGCATTAATGGTTGTTAAAACTCCTTTGAACATGTTTTTTGACCAAAATAATGGGGAGTTACAATCTAGGCAAAAAAAAATCCTATAAATAGCATCCAAACCTTCACATTTCTTCACATCATCACATTTTTTCCTCCTCTTCCTTTTTCACAATGTGTTTCCATCGATGGCCTTTCATAAAAAGAGGGTACTTTGGAAACTCAGGGATTATATGACCGGTCAATGGGGAAGGTAACCCGCTGCAAAAACAAAGCTTACCCCAGTAGCCCCCCCTCCCGTTGACCAACCTTCTTGGGGTAAAGTTAAACCTGCAGATTTAGTTTTACCCCAGGGAGGTTGGTTTTCTTGAGGCTTTTTTTTTGTAGATTTAGTTTTAGTGTGTAAAACTGGTAAAAGATGTTTCCGGATTATATAATCCGGAAATTTTGGGCGCACGAGAACTTGTGGGAAAAGTAATAGTGAAATCATGCAATAGCGTTAAGATTTTAATGTATACCGTTAAAAATTTAACGGAGGAATTCTGGGTATTTTTTTTTGGGGATTTAGATTGGACTGTTCATATTCTAACTTCACCAAATCGATTTTAAAATACAACTTAAAATATGATTCCTTCAAAATTTCATCCAACGATTGAAATATCTGCTCTGCAGATGTGTGAATTATGAGAATTAACCATCTTATTTGGGAGATTCTTCATTGATATTGTTTGGTATAGGAAGCACATCGACCGAAACGTTAGTGTGCTTTCATCTAAGATGAAGGTTTTGATCTAAATACCATAAGATAAGATTAGAGTAAAGAAAAATTATTTCTTCTATACTTTGCATTCATCTAATCAAATTGTGCACATGTAAGCCAAATAGAGAAATGCAAAGTAAATAAAAAACAGACAGTTCCTGTAATTAACTAGTGATCCCTAAAATTGTTAATAATGATAACAAATTGACAACAATCCCTTAAATTATAAGACACAATCATATATCACAAATTCAGTGTTCCGTATCTATTGCAAACACCCTTCTTTAGGATGGAATGAATTTTGCAAGGGTTTTAAGCACAGCAAATCATTGATACAGTAATGGTTGTGGCCTGTGAACAAAATGTATTTATGCTACTACAACAAATGCACTTGATGAACCTGTAAAGTGGTTAATCGATCCAAACAATCCCTTTGCAGCGCCAAAGTGACTTATTCTGTACACACCAGGAGTCACACCCTGTGGTATCCTCCATTCCATGGTTGCTTTACTCATAGGACTGAGTTGAAAACGCCTTGACCACTTAAATCGCAGACAGAAATCATCATCATCATAGGCAGGAACCCAAGTATCTTTTCCTTGGAGAAATTCCACCAGCGCAAAGGTGCCTTCTGTCATAAGGTCATTACGAGGGCACGCGGACCAGAATGAAACTGTCACAACTTCACCACTCTTAAAGGTGGAGTTTTGAGGTATGTCAGAGAAAACATCGCCAAAATTTACTCCAAAAGGGGTTCCATCCACCACAACTGGTGGTAGCAAGCTTACTTGCTTATCCAGAAGATTAGGAGGTTGTGGGCCAGATTCTACAGGTTGCCCGCTGACAAGAGCCTTTGCAAGCTTCTTAAATTCTTGAATGTATGCATTCAACGTGTGTGGGCCGTATAGTGTAGAAGCACCCTGACAACAAGAAAATTGAAGTCAAAAGAAATTTACATAGAATAGATACAGTGGAAATATTTGCTCCAAGATTTATGTCTCTTACAACTGACCTCATATCTTTGTACATGGTATTCTTCATATGTAGTCGCGTACTGAGAATAAGCATTGCTCAATGCTGATATAACAATATGAACGTTTTCAAAATCTTTGTGACTACTTAGTACCGCTTTCACTGCCTCACGTAGTCGCCTCCCAGCCATTGTTGAGATTTCTGTCATGGTTGAAACAACAGTTGAGAATGTGAAGGATAGAGATCCCAATAGCAACATATTACAGCAAATAAGAGAGTAGGACATGATTTGTTACCTCCTGGTATAGAAAGTATAATAAACTGCCCAACTCGGAGGATCTGAATTGGAAGTACTGAAGGCTGGAAAATTAACATGAATGAAGTAACTTTTAGACATGTGAAAGATGTAGTGATATTTGCATGACTGAAAACAGATGCAGTAAAACTGCTACATGGAACTTATGTTCGCAAAAAACATGATTAGGAGGAAGGTTCAAACGCATTGGATCAATATTGTAATTGATTTAATTAAATAATAGATCAAAATATAGAGAAAAAACTCCGGTGAACCAAGGGACTATAAAATCATAATTTTATGATGAGTGAGTAACTTACTGCCCAATCATATGGTATATTCATTTCACCAGTATCGAGCAATATGGGCTTTGGGTGCTGACAATCTATTTGTTTCCTGCTTAGTGTCAAAACTAGGTTGCGGACTAGCTTCCAGAAAGGACTGCCCTGGAGTACAATCAGAACAAGTAATAAGCAAAAACCATTACATATTTAGAGCCTGTTTGGATAAGCAACTTAATTAAGTGCTTATAGCATAAGTGCTTATGTATAAGCTATAAATGATAAAATAAAGTCAAACTATTTTCGTGCATGCTAAAAGTTGCTTTCATAAGCTAAAAACAGCTTATGAACATGTCATTAATTGTTTTCATAAGCTCTCTCAATCAGCCTTACAAGTGCTTATGCCAGTAAATAAGCTCAAACAAATTAATCTGAAAAGATAATAATACAGTTCAGAAAAGATAATAGGTAATCACAAGGTATAAACACTGATTACCTTATCGTCACCTTGCTTAAAATCAAAAGATCCAGGTCCATCTGTTGTTCCGGCAGCAAATGCAAAACCCATTGCAGCAGGGCACGTCTTTACAACCTTGTCAGCTCCTTGATCAGAAATAGTTACCTCAAGTTTGGAGAAATCTATATAGGCATGTCGAAAATCAACCTCCCCTTTAATCTCTTCATCTGCTGCATTGAAAAGATCCACTGCTTTTCTGAATTGTCTTTCCCCTATAATGCGAGTACTTTCAAATTCATCTGGATAACTGGCACACGAGTTATTGGATGCAGATTAGTAATTTCATTGCAACATTTCCATGCACTAGTGAAAATGAAAACAAGATGGAATTAATTACCCAGGTCCTTGGCCATAGCATAACTCATTCCTCCCTCCACATGTACTGTGATTGAAGTCACAAGGTAGTCCAGTGTCTAAACAAAAAGCTCCAAGAACATTTGGACTAACATCTCCAGAATTTGACTGGCAAAATGCAGCTACAAATCTAGGCTTGTCAGCATTCCTAGGAGCACCTCTCACTCGTCTAGTAACACTCGACGTTTTGGTTGCTGGTCTACCAGGAGGAGACTGGAAAGAAGCAGCAATTTCCAGTAATTCATGATCTGCATCAATATATTTTTAATGAAAATACATATGATTAATTCTTTATTTTCAGATATCCCCTCATACTAGTCACCAAGTAGCATTAATTAATACTCTTTCAAAAAAAAAAGTAACATTAATTAATACAAAGCAAGGAATCATTCATTTATGTTTCATCAGACTGCTCGGTCAATCCTAGCAAGCATTTAAGAACATGTGTGGATTGGCTTAGTTGAACTTATCTACTCACATTAGCACTTGTAAGATTGTTTGGAAGAGCTTACGAAAACAGCTTATGACATGTCCATAAACTGTTTTCAGCTTATTAACATAAGCTTTCTAGGATAGCCTTTGAAAACATCTAATATGAAAATATTTTGTAATTATTTTATCTCTTGTTATAGAACTGACTTATACATAAGCACGTATATGATGAGTTTATGCTATAAACGCTTATTTGAGTTGATTATCCAAAGAGGGCCTAACTCTTGTATGCAGACAGTAGTCAACTCAATATTAGGACTTCCAAGAGGAAAATACTGGTAAGATTTAAGTGCAACTGATTTTCCTAACATTCATATACTAGAAAGTGCAGCCCAGCTCGTATTATCAAAGCACAAAAGAAAGTGGCAGTTCGCAAACAGGTGCAAATGCCAAATGCAGCCAGGCCAAGAGATACCGATGGATTTAAGGTTAAAAAACACACTAGAGAAAAATTACATGATTTGAGGTGTGATTGAGGACATACAGACAAATGCTGGTCAGAATGTGCATATGCCCAAGCATCAACTGTTTCCTGTTTTCCAACTTCCAGATGAGAAAGGAGTAAAAGTCGTGATCAGTAAAACAAACAAAATAAAGTAGACTTGATTATTTACATTATAAAATGTCCTTTTCTTCTTCAACTAAAATATTTAACAGATAAAGTTATATCTACTTTACATTCATTCATGGCTGCTTCATCTGTAAAACCATTTTAGGACACAGTTTTTACAGAATCAACTGCAGCAGCAGCATCAAGGGTTTGAAAATGTGTGTGCATTCCAAATGACAGGTCTACCTAGCACTTAGAACTACAAATATTGATGCTACTAAAGTAAGATATTATTTTGTCTCTAAAATTTGTATTGGAAAAGAAGCTGATAATTTCATCAATGGTTGCATTATACCTAAAAGCAAAGTGTAAGTAACATACGATTATCACGAAGTCCAGGAATTATATTTGAGATTCTTTGTGGTGATCCATTATCTCCGAGTACATCAGAATCCATTCTTCCAGAATCTTTTTTCTCAAACCAATCTTCCATAAATCGTGAAGCCGCGCCTTTATTGTCCCCACTGATTAATGAGTTTCTACGGCCCATTGAAGTCGGGTGAGTAGCAAACCAATTGAAGCTTCCAACAGGTCCCCGTTCCTCATCAACAAACTTTAAAAGAGTCATTTCTTTATCAACATTATACTTATATTTGCTTCTCTCTGAAGCAGGGTTATTAAGATAAGCACTGGGACTTCGATTCACACCAGCGTCTAACAGTTCTCCTGCAAGTTGAAGAAAACATTCGAATGGGTCAATATGTAATGACCATTTATGGAAAGTGGGGAAAATCAGAGTAGTGATAGTTATCAGAATTCAGAAAAGTATCCTGTCTTTTCTCCTTACCTTCATCAACAAATATTGATCCAGGACGGAGATTTTCATGAGCCTGGACAATGCTTTTCTCAATGCCATCAACAATGACATCAAAGGACTGACGCACAAATCCATAAGATGTTATAATATACAAAAAATATTGAAGATAACCCCCAGGACCAGCATGAGTGTGAGTTCCACTAATAGCTACATTATTTTCAGTATATAAATCACCATATCTGTCAAACAAAATGAAATTATAAAGATTGTATTGGGAAAGACATTTCAAATAAAGACATTGGTTACTACTAATAGCAATCAAAATAAATTTTCCTTCATGGTCAAGCCTCCACAACTTTTTTTAATTAGGACCAGATTGTATTGGGAAAGCTTATGGAAACAACATATAACATGTCCATAAGTTCTTTCCGACTTATCTCTATAAGCTTTTCAAGATGGCTTATGAAAAAAGTTTATAGCTTATATAAAAACAGTTTGATTTTATTTTAACTTTTATTACACAAATAGCTTATACATTAGCACTTATATGATAATCACTTAATTAAGTTGTTTATCCAAACAGAACCTTAATCATAACAACTCTTGAGAGCTAAGACTAATCAGTGCAGGTACCTACCTTGCTCTCAGCCTCTCAATCACTTTGGTTGTCACAACTTGTGAAGCCATACAAGCATCAATGTTCACAAACACAACCCTATTACCCTTCGACGCAGCAACAATAAAAGCACGAGCACGAAGCCTGAAGTGAATACCAGATGCAACTTGTTCTGTTTTAGCATACCCCATCAAGTTAACATCAGCAGCAGGACCAGTAATATCATAGCTTCCAAGACCTACCAAGTAATCCGAACCGCAATACACAACCATAACATCACTCTTTAGTAACACCAGTAGTAACAAAATATTCCAAAATCTCATTTTTCCACATACCCTCCAAACATTCATATCACAAAAGCTATCAAACTCCATCACAATTACAAACCCTTCAAGTTCAAAGCTAAAACCACCGATTTTTCAATCTCAGTAAGTTTATGTTCTTCTCATTTTCCTTCACTGAACACAACAACAAATGAATCACAAAGTTGAATTGCAGAACAGTATATTCTATGTGAATGATCAGTATTACAGTTTGAACATGAATTGCAGATAAACAAATATTGAGAAATCAGAACTATATAATATAAAAATGGGAATGAATAAGATAAATATTTTTGGATACCCAGATAAGAAAAGTTGAGAAATTTACATGAAAATGAAGAGGAGGTAGTGTTGAAGTGAAGTGGAAGAAAAAGAGTGACCCAGAAGAGAAAATTGAGAGAGAGGGTCGAATCTGGAAATAGGGGGGTATGAAAGCAGAGAAAAGGAGGTTGGTGGAGAAGTAGAAAGAGCGTTGTAAAGAGGAAATCGCAATTGCAAAGTTGCAAGAAGTGTGAGATTTTGAAGTTTCCCAATTTGTCATTGTCGTTGCTCTTGTTCTTGTCAACTCAAGCCATGAGGACAGTTTATTTAATAATATTATCTTTTTTTTTAAGGCTTAAAAATAATATGTTATTCAAATTAATTTGATTTACTAAATATAAACAAAAGGATCCCTCTAAAACAAATATTAAAAAGTCTACTTTTAGATCTATCTTTTTTTCTCTTCTTGAGAGATACTTACTTTTAGATCTATATATGTGTTTGTCCACTTTTAAGCAACAGTGTAACATTTGTATTTTTTTTATAAAAAATTATAACTATACAACTATTTTGAGATAGTTTTTGGTGGAATACTTAATTGGATATAACTCCAAATCAAAATTATTTAGACACACATGAATGATAAAATTTAAAAAAGAAGTAATTTAGTCGGATCACTCAATATCATTTCTCTTTTAAATATTATCAATCATGTGCATGTGCTGATATAAATTTTATTTGGGTTATGCCTACGCAAAAGTTGCTCTAGTTTTTGGACAACTCTATTATATTTTTATTATGATTTTACTCTCTCTTTATTTTTTACGTAAATTACACTTCCCTCCCCTACGAGAAGCTTGAATTACACTAATCTTCCCTTTATGTTAAAGCATACACTCACCTCCCTTAAAAAGTAAAATGTATATTCGTCTTCCCTATAAGATGCTTGAATTACAACTTCATCCCTTAATAATTAAACATGCATTACACTTTAATCTATTTTACCATAAATAAATATCTTTATGATATATACTAATTTTGAACCATAATTTAAGAAAAATAAATTCATTTCTTTATAATTTAAATGTCAGTGATAATTAAATTTAAATTTCTGCTATTAATTTTATAATTTAGAGTATAAAATTAACTTTTAAATAAGCATACTTTATTGTCTTTGGTAACTTTTCACATAATTTAATTTTTATTTTGGGTTGTTTCATATTTTATAATAAGGTTTAAAACTATATGTTAATGAAATTGTAAATAAAAAATAGCGAAAAATATGTATTCAAATTTTGATTATATTAAAATAGACCCGCACTACTAACTTTTTCTAAGTGTGTTATATTATTATTTTTTGCTAGATTATTAAAAATAAAAAAAATTATTGAGGAAGTAAAGTGTAGATTTTAACGTAAGAGGGAGGGAAATATAATTCAAGTTTTTCTTAGGGGAGGGAAGTGAAATATTTTCTAATATGTTTTGAATAAGAGGGGAGGGGAATGTATAGTTTAACATAAGAGGGGAGGAGAATGTAATTCAAGCATCTTTAAGGGGAGGAGAATGTAATTTACTCTATATTTTAACAAAAGAGGGAGGGAAGTGTAATTCAAACATCTTTGAGCGGAGGGGATTGTAATTTACTCTTTTTTTTATTATTATTACTAGCGAAGAGACGGACACTCTTTCCGCTCTTTTTTTTTCGCTAACGTTTATAAATTATGAACGACAATTTTTTTATAAAATTTTGATTTTGATTAAAAGTAAAAATATAAATGTTTTTTGCTTTCAAATTATAACAAACAAACTAATTACCATGATTATCTATTTCACTGACTCTAATAATATAAAAAATATATAATCTATTTTTTTAATGACACCAACAACAATCTTTATTATACAAAAAATTGTTTAAGACTATAATTGGAATAATGAAAAAGTAAATATTGATATATTCATATAGTTTTTTACAGTTTTTAAATGATAAAGGAAAAAAATTGGATATATATACATTCATATCGTGTTTGTTACACTTTTGTTTTAATATTCGAATTTACTCTTATCAATTTGTTATATGTGTTATTTGTATTGAAAATTGAGGATAAATTTGAAAAGAGAAAAGGTCAGCCGAAAAAAGCCAAAATATGTTATTTTCTTTTTATATAGTATAGATATAGATAGAAAATATAAGATTTTGGACTGACTCTTTCATTATCTCAATAATACGCGTAAACAATTTTTTCTATAATAATGATTGTGTGTTGGTGTCATTAAAAAAATATGAATTTAGATTTTTCTTTTTTATTTTTTTTAACCAATATTTTTTTTTTATATTGTTGGTGTCATTGAAATAGATAAATAGTTAGTTTAGTTTGTTATAATCTGAAAACAACAAGCATTTATATTTATATTTTTAATAAAAATAAAAAAAATTATAAAAAAAAAACTGTTCATAATTTTTAAATGTCAGCGTAATAAAAAGAGCTGAAAGACAGACATGTGAGTGCTCGTCATTTTGCTAGTTAGTAATAATGTTGGTGACTTTTAGAAAGGCAGGTTTAAAAAAAATATATTGTTTTAAAAATATAACAAAGAAAGATTTCTTTTAAAGATATTTTAAGCATGCTAAAAAAGGAAATTATTATCATAAAAAGAAACATTTTGACTTTCTTAGTATTACACAATTTTCAATGCAATAACTACTGTATAATTTTCTTTTTTAGCATCCTTAATCGGTGTCCCGAGGCACCGGTTAGCATTTCCCTTGAAAATATATAGAATCTTATGTTCTTAAAAATAGGGTTTATATACTATAAATATAGCTTAAAAGCCTCCATTAGGGTTGCAGCGAAAAACATATCTAATACTTCTATTCATTGAGTTTTTGTTCCTTTGTTTTCGATCCACTACTTTTGTTTCGAAAGAATCATGTTATTATGATGAGAAGGGATGAAATAGAAGCCATCATCATCACAGCTTTTGTTTCAAAGGAATCCTGCTATGATGAAGAGAAAGGATCAAATATTTTTGGTTGATCTTTGTGTTGAGAAAGCTATTGATAATGTAAGGAGATGTTAGTCATGTTGATCATCATATGCTTGAGAGAATCTTGCCTCACTGCACACTTGACCAGTTGATGCATATTCAGAAGGCCAGTGAAGGGATGGATTTGAGCCCTATAACGAATAAATTGTGGAAAAAGTTCTTCGAAAAGCAGTTTGGTATAAATTGCACAAATGAAGTAGTTAAGAAGATGAAAGAAAAAAGAGTTTCATTCCCATGGTTGCAGCTGTATGAGGCTAAGGTAA
>Ga0228711_1002299_pt1 | contig 29297 bp, 19 predicted proteins | sample MedpolnodulmetaG_2_FD_177996 | JGI IMG/M metagenome (GOLD analysis project Ga0228711, IMG submission 177996) | Root nodule microbial communities from Medicago polymorpha collected in Santa Monica, California, United States - brown nodules | ecosystem: Host-associated > Plants > Roots > Nodule... | reverse complement strand
TCATAATAAATCATATAATAAAATATAGCACACCAAAAATCAACACCAATCAACATAATTCATATTAAAATCATATAAAAGACTCTAAAATAAATCAAAATAAATAATAACAACTAGGGCGTTACATATACAAGGCAAATCCCAGATTCTGTGAAATGAAAGTATGAGCATAAGTTTAAACCCAGAATTAACAATGTGTTATTTGTTCGTGAATGCAATTGCAGGGACAAAAGGGATGTAGTTTCTTTAATTGGTACGATGAAGAAATTTCTGGCCGTGCAAAGGAGGTGATATTGTCTTTAATGAAGAGAATTGATGAACTTAAGAAGAAGGATAATATGAAGCTGAAACAAGATGAGGATTTGAAAAAGAATTTATAGTTTTGCCAAGGATTTCTTGTTGTAGTTGTTGTGGTCATTATGGGATTACTCTGTATTGTTATGTTGAACGCTTGAAGAGGAACTAGTAGTGCTACAAATGAAGGCTTGAAGGAATTATGGAATTATAAGTGTTGAAAATGTTTAGGTGTTGTTGTTTATGTGTTTTGTGTTGTTATTTATGTTGTCTTGTTCAAGTTAGATCTTGAGTTGTTTGTTGTAATTTTAGTTGTTGTAATTTGAACTAGTTATGAATGAAATGAAGTGTTTTCCCTATAAATTGATGTTAAAACTAATGTTGATTCACTCAAAAACAGCATAACAGAGCACTGATAAGGCATGACATAAGTCAATTATGCAAAAACAGCATAACAGAGGACACATAAGGCAGCATTTGCACTTTTAGTCCTCATATTTTACCCAGATTGCAAAAATGGTCCTTTTATATTTACACAAAAAAAGGACAGTATTTGCTTGCATAAATGAAATAATCAAAGACAATTAAGTAAAACTTGAATTAAATCCAACATAAAATTCACATAAGTAGATAATTTTGCAACCAAACATTGATTAAGTGAAATTAGATAAATATCAAACATAATTGTCATTACATCATGAAAATAGTACCATAATTTGAGGAAAAAAACCATATGTTTGTGGAGCATACATTGACATGACAACACAATAAACCTAAAAATTACATCAACCTTAACCAAAAAACTAACATAAGGCTAATCTAATTTTGAGATAGTTGTGTATGTGGAACTTGAGATCCCTCAGACACAACAACCTCAACCTCCCTAGCCTTGGTCTTCTGTTTCTTCCTTTTCTGCCTAACACCAGCAACCTTCACAGATGGGCCTGCATCATTTACACATGGTCCAGTTGGGCCTGCAGCATGCGCACATGGTCCACTTGGGCCTGCAGACTGCACAGATGGTCCACTTGTGCCTTCTTTTGCCTTTTTCTGCCTAACACCAGCAACCTTCCCTTTTGTCTTTTTTCTGCTTGTTTCCACCCTTTGGAATCTTTCTGTCAGCAACACTTTTGCCTTTAAATGTCCTACTGTTGTGTCCAAACTTGTTACATTTCATGCATTTGACTGTCTTAAACTATCTTGGTATCACACCGTGATTGATTGGCTCACCATTGGACTTGTTCCTAAGTTTTTTGGGCCTTCTTGGTTCTCTTCTCATGACTGGTGGATTTATGTATTCAACATTTGTTACTGGCCAAAGTTTTGGTCCTATTTCTGATGTCCAACATTTGATTATCACTGTGCTATTAGGATTTGTCCTTCAACATAGCTCCTTAAATGTGCATATTGTTCACTACCAGCACCTTCTAGCAACTCCATTGCTCGCTTCTTTGCCCTATATGCTTGAAAAGGGTTGATGTTAACATTCCATCTGTCAAATGCCTTAGTAACCAAACTACTTGGTTTGATATGAGGAGTGTGCCTAATCAATGGAATAAACTTCTTTGCGAGCCATTAGGTTTTTGCTTGTTTATTCCCAGCAGACCTAACACATTTATGATTTGGTTTCAAGCTTGTAACTTGCCAATACTTACTTCCACTCCTTCTAGCAACTAACATGTGAAATGGGCATGTGTGAAGTAACTTCACAACCACCCTAACTGCATAATTTTTCTTGAACTATAGATTTGTCCTTGTTTCCATAGGTCCTTGACAAGATCTCTAACAAGGGCCTTTGAAGCAAACTGCATCCCCAACTCAAACCTAACAGGATCACCCTTTTCAAGGAGTGTGTAAATCACTCTCATCTTGATTAGACTCTTCATAGACAGCTTGTGTCCCATTTCCTTCATTATCAACATCTTGATTACTACCAGTAAATGTCTCATTAGGTAACTCATGTGTCTAATCCCATTCTTCTTCTCCATCAACACCAATATCAAAGTCAGTGTCATATTCATTTTCTTCCTCAGTTCCAACATAGTCTTCATCTTCTTCACTAACATAACCATCTTCATCATTTGGAACCTTAGCATTTCCTTCTTTCCCAACATCTTCATTTATAACCTCAGTAATCCCCTCATTTTCAGCATCCTCCATCACTTCTTTAGCTTTTGCTCCATTATTCCCTTCATTCTCAGCATAGGAGGCATCTCCTTTCTCACCTTCATTGTTCACACCTTCATTGTTCACATCAGCAAATGTCTCACCATCATTGTTCTCTGGTTCTTTCTCACCATCACTTCTAACCTCCTCTATAATAACTTCTTCAACATCAGCAGAATCACCACCTTCATCATTCCTAAGATCATTAACCAAAGGACCTTCATCACAAAAATCAACTACCTCTGAAATATCCACGTTATGTTCAACAAAAATTTCAACCACAATACACCCTTTAACATTTGCAACAAGCTCCAACAGTTCCCTATCATTGTTTACCGGCTTAAGTTCACGCTGAAATGGGAATTGGGTGTTGGTACCACGAGCACTTGAACTTCAAATATCCAAAACTAAGGACCAACTTTGTAATGTCCTTATAGTTCAGCATATCAGCAGCAACATTGTCTTCCATCTCATATATACAACCCTCCACATATAGCTTGATAGGGAAAGTTACAAATCTACCCTTATGGTTAATACGTAACTTCAACTCTTGGTCCTCACTTGGCCTGTGCATATCATAACCACAACATTTTGTCAACAATAAAATAACATCCAACAAAAAGACACAATACGCACATATGGACCACTTTGCCACTTTGAATAAACAACTCTAAAAATAGACAGCAACACAACAAAAATTTCACGCAAGTGGGTATAAGGAATCTAATAAAGAACCTCATAAATATTCTCAACCATGACACAAACAAACATTAAAGTATGTGGGTACATCATTAATATGCTCAACCGTGAAATAAACAAGAAATAAACCTAAGGGTACAAGGAATCTACTTTATACAGCACACAAACCAAAAAACCCTAATTTCTAAGACATGTTACATACCTGAAATAGTATTTTGGGTCTTAGTTCCACCATGATGATCCATCTCCAACTTTCTCTTTGCCCTTCTCTGCCATGGTCGAATCGAATAGATGGAAGCAAGGAAGAAGAAGATTTTTCGTTTTCTGGATTCATTTTTAGAAAGGAGAGCAAATCGATTTGGGGATTCAGGGTTTCTATTTTGTTTCCCACTTATATATTTTTAATTTTTTAATTCATTCTAATTTCTAAAAAATGATAAAATCTTTTTTCGTATTTCTAAAATTAATTTGATGAATTTATAAATAATATTATCCAAATATGCATTGCCACATACGTGTTCTTTTGGCCACATCAGTTAAAATTCTGACACATCAGCGTTTTTGGAGGTGAAAATAGGGGGTAGGACTAAAACTACAACAACCATGATAGTTTAGGGACGATTTTGTTCGATTTGAAAGAGGCAGGACCATTTTCGTAAGCTGGTCTAAATGCGAGGACCAAAAGTGCAATTAAGCCTAAATTTTATTATTTTAAAATAAAATAAAGAAATTGTTTTTTAGTTTTGGACCGTCATAATATTCCTAAGGACCTGAAAGACCTCCAAAGGGGCTTTTAGACCCCTTAGAGAGGCCTTACCGCCCTCCAAAAGGGATTTAGGACCTTGGGCGCGCCTTATCCAGGTCGCCGCCTCAATCAGTCTCTAGAATCTTCTAGAAACCGCAAAAAATACACAACTACCCCTATTACTTGGAGAGTAAGCAACCGAAACCCAAGCCCATAGAAGACTATAAATACCATCCTTGGAAACACTCTCAAGACACCCAATAATTAGTCTAAAACCCTATAATACGATACTTAACCCTAGGGCATTCTACTTTCTCCTCAGAGTCCCCTAGGGGTGTACGTTCATTTTGTTTGAGGTTGATGGTCCAAGTTTTAACATGTTTATTAGTGAATTAAATAAATTAATATTGACATGTACAATAATTTTGTCCACATTGAAGGTGAGAAATACACAAGAAGGGGGGTTGAATTGTGTTTGCTTTTTCTTCGTTTTCTCCTACTGAAGTCACTGATCAGAAGCAGATAGAATTTAGCTTCAGATGTGATAATCAAAATCTAATTGCAGCGGATAAAGAGAGAGAGAGAGAGAGAGAGAGAGAGAGAGAGAGAGAGAGACAAAGCAATTATACAGGTTCCTTCCACAAACCGGAAGTAGTCCTGTCCCCCTTGCACTTCCAAGGAGAGTCACTAAAACGTAATATCTGATTACAACTGCTCAAGGCTACTACTAGCAAGAGACTTCAAACTACTCAAGCACAACTGCAAGAGATTTCCTATGCTCAAGAACACAATCAAGGGACTTCTTATGCTCAAGCACAACTGCAAGAGACTTCTATTCAAACAGAATTACAAGAAAATTTGTTTGAGGTTGAACACTTGATATACAATCAGTGGTGTTCACAATACAAATCAGATACAGACTCTTAAGACTCTAGAATTTCTAAGATATGAACTTTGATAAGAAATTCTAAGTGAACTTTTGATGTGAAACAATTTCAGCAGAGTTTTGGTACTTGTAAAATTGTTGTATGAGTCTTGAGTATCAAACTGCAGGTCTTCACTCCTTTATATAGAGGTGTGAAAGATACGTTGGAAATTGCCAGCACATCAAATAGAGTCGTTTGAAGCTTGATCAAATCACCAATGATCTGTTGCCTAATTTGGTTATTGTCCTATGAAGGAGCAATTTCAAATCCATTCCAAGTCTGGAGGAACACCGTTGCAGGCACAGCTGTTGTTCTTGTACTAGCAGACATAAAACAGAGTAGTGGAGATAGTGGTTGTACACTTCGTAAAATTGTCCTTTTTCAACGCTCTCTCCTGAATAAGCATCCAATGCCTTTAAATCCATTTGAGATAGCCGTTGTTTTATTCTCTCAATCTTCTGCAATGATAGGCGTGATTCAATTTTCATTTGAACAACACTTGAAGTTCTTCAGTCTTCCAGCTCCTGATGATCTTCATATGCTTCTGATGATGTCAGCTTCTGGTGACCAGCTTCTGAGAAGAGTGCTTCTGATGACGTCAGCTTCAGGACCACTTATCTTCAGAACCTCTTTTATTTCAGATGCTTCAAGCTTCCTTCTTGTTGATTCCATTGCTCTCATTTGTTCTATCAGAACCTATGCTTAATTTAGACACTGAAAATTTTGTCTATGGTCCTGCACACTTGAACAAATATTAGCATATCCAATTGACAATTTTTAATACCTTGTTATCATCAAAACTCAAAGGGTGATGTTAAACACATTTTGTTCCAACACACATAAGCCCTGCCACATAATTTGTTACACGACCACATCATCAAAATTGGGTCTAAAATGGAGAGAGGGATCAAAACTCAAGAAAAAATAAAATAGGGGGTCAAAATGTTGATTTTTAAAGGGTTAATAGGTCTTTACCCTCTGTAATATATGTCATTTCTAGTTTTCCCCCCTGTAATTTTTTTTTGATTTACCCCCCTGTAAATAATTTTTGTTTTGATTTACTCCCTAATAGGCAAACGAAAACCAATTTTATATTTTTTTACAAGAAATTTTCGTTTTTATTTGGCCTATTAAGGGGGTAAATCAAAACAAATTTTTTTTACAGGGTAAATCAAAAAAAAAATTACAGGGGTGAAAACCGAAAATGACCTATATTACAGGGGGGTAAAGACCTATTAACCAATTTTTAAAATAAGGGGACCAAAACTTCATTTTTTTTAAATAGTGGAACCAAAATTGCATTTAAGCCAAATAGTTATTAGTGTCATTTATTAATAAATATTTCCTCTTCCCTCAACCTACTTGAGTTGGTCTGGTGGTGTTGACTTTAGACATTATAGTATGCTCCTCTCAAAGTCTCATGTACGATTCTTCCCAATATCAATTTCGATGGATTAGTTTGGTTTCTTCAACAAAAATCCAAATAATTTCTCTCTAACCAATTTTTTTTTTTTTTTAAAAAAAAACCCTACTATCTTACTGCTCCCTAATTACCAACTACTAATAGTAATCAAACTGATTAAGGTTAGCCTTAGAAGTGGTTCCCGACTACGGGAAAAGTAGGCTATTATCTTGAGAGAAATGCTAGGAACATTCTCTTTCTAACACTCTCTATAATACTCACTCTCCTTTTTGGTGAAATTCTAAAATATATCCACAAACGATAGCTTTTCTTTTTGCACTTGCATTTAACACTGATTGTATTCTCATTCAATTATAAATATGTTTTTTTAAAAAAATATATAAATATATATTTATGTTCTGCTACTAAATAAAAATAAAAATGTATGGACCATAAGCAACAAATACTTATTATATATCGGACTAAAACCAGAAAATATGTATATATATGCATGATAGAACAAAAAAGTTATTTAAGGCTTACCAATTCAATGCTGATTTTGATGATCAATAATATATAAGTGTATTACTAATGTTTTAGTTTACTTCTCAAGATCATTTAGGAGTGCAATATAAACAGATATAATATTATATATAGTAACAACAATACATAGGCAATTCTGGTTGGTTTAATTAATGTCAGTGTATTGTGCTGCTCATGTCTGCAAATAAAGCATGCAATAAAATGCAGCAAATTGTACTATAAGATTAAGTGGTAAAACCATCTCTTCTTTTTGACCTTACCTTTCTTCCTCTTCCTATTCCTATTCCTATATATCACTCCACTCATCTTTACAATTTCCTATCTCAAAAATCTTCTCCCTCTACTAAAACCTATACTTACCCTTTTCCTTGCATCCTTTGAAACATGAATCATGAAGAGAAAGTTACCATGGACTTGGTTCCACCATCTGATCAACACCTTTGTTACGTTCGTTGCAACTTCTGTAACACTGTCCTAGCTGTATGTATATTAAACTTCACCTTTAATATTCATATATCAACCATCAATCATATTCTCAACTTGTTAACTTCTTAGTGATTCATATTATTCTTTCTAATTTTAATTTAGAGACGGACAAAGTTAAATTTCTCACCAAATTTAGCACTCTATCACTTAGATATGGAATTCTAGACAAATTTTAGAAATATTATTGAGTTTATGAAATATGAAATATTACATATTTTCCTAAAATATGTAGGGTTGTCATTTGTTATGTTATGTAGGTTGGCATACCATGCAAGAGGCTGCTAGATACTGTGACAGTGAAGTGTGGTCACTGCAGCAACCTCTCTTTTCTCACAACAAGACTACCAAGTTCCAAAAATCAAACTGTTGATCATACCCTCAGTCTCCAGGTTCATTATTTTCTTCATTAGTAATACCCCAAAAAAAAATTGATTATTATGAACATAACATCTATATATATTTATTCAATAATTTTGTTTAGTTTTTTTTTTCATATGATGAATTTTATATGTATTGGTCCTTTTTATTAATTAATTAATTAATATGTAGAAAGAAAAGTAAGAATACTTTTGTTTGTAGCAGGGTATTTACAGTAGCAAAAAGGGCCAACCATCATCTTCTTTTTCCCCAACTACATCAACTGAGTCACTGTCCCCTAGACCACCGCCATTTGTTGTCAAACGTAAGCAACCCTTTTCACCATTCTCTCCGTTTAGGAAATATATATATATATATAGTTTTGCTAGAAGACACATTTTATGAAGGTGTTTTTTAACAAGTTATTCTATAAACATTTGTTAAAAGACACAACTAATTTTTATGAAGGTGTCTTTTAGCAAAATTATAACTAAAAAGTAGAAATCACACCTTGAAGTGTTGGTTGCTAAAAGACACCTTTATCAGTGGCTTCTATGTATATATATATTAAGATGCATAATTTCAACCCTTAACACACACAAAAAAACTTGTCATAATTTGTTATTTTTTATTTCTTTTGCAGCACCTGAGAAGAAGCACCGTCTCCCATCTGCATACAACCGTTTCATGAAGTAAGTGCAATTAAAAAAAAATGAAATAGTGATGCGTGTGTATTTTGTCTTTAATTATTTCACTATTTTACTAGACTTAACCAACCATAACTACAAGATGGTAACACTGTTACATTCCCTTACCCTGTTATATATATATACTATACTATATAGTTTACTAGTACTGTACACTTTACAACAAATAAATTTGATTTGATATACTTTTTATCTGTCAGAGAGGAGATACAGCGCATCAAAGTAGCCAACCCTCAGATCCCACATCGAGAAGCTTTCAGTGCTGCTGCCAAAAATGTTTGCATTTTTCATCCTCTTTTATTTTCTTATTAGGGTTAAATATATTTTATTTCTTGAAATTTTCAAGATTAATTATTATGACAGTCCTAAACTAACTTGTGTTACACAACTTTATCACAGTGGGCTAGGTACATACCAAATTCACCAACCAGTTCAATTTCTGCAACTAAAAGAAACATTGTAAGAATTAATTAATACTTGTTCTTATTTCCATGCATAGCTCTTTCATTCCTGCCTAAATTATTGGTTAATTTTTTTTGTATGCTTATTTGTGCAGGAATGAAAGAGCTATGACATCAATGAAGAATTGGAGCAAGTAATGGAACAAGTAATTTAGGTGTCACCTAGTTTTAAATAAATTATTATAAATATTGCTAATTTGTATCGGTTTCTTCTAATTACCTCTAGAGTGGAGGATTTTATTAATGATGGTTAGACTTATATTAATATTTTATGTAAGAAATGTTTGATGTTGTAAGAGTACAAGAGGTTTTCTAAGTGTGTGTTTGCGTTAGTAATTGAATTCCTTTCCTTTGCAAAGTTTGTTGTTTAGACTAGTAATTAATATTGTTTTTGTATTTTCTAGAAATAAAAGAAAATAAAAATGAAACCTAATTTTGAACGTAAATCACCTTAAAATAAAAATGAAATATGAAATATGAAAACGTAATTTCAAGAGCAACAAAAAGACAGTTAGATGGAGTGGAGTTTTCTCTTAGTTTTAGTTAAAGAAATTATTAAAGTGTTTTTTTAAGAAATTATTTAAGTGCTTTTTCTACTAAATGTTTACAACAATCGTCTATACGCAAATAATCTTTCAATTAACAGTTGCACAAATTAAATGACGAAGTTACGTGCTAGCATTTTAAAATAAAAAGATGTTCCAAGATATACAATATCCAGTAAAAAAAACAAAGTGTTCCATATAAAGATATGCCTAGCCAAAATATAATACCAATCTATATACATTTACATCTTAAAGAAGAAAAACAAAGATGTGTCTAGCCAAAATATAATACCAATCTATAAATGCAAATGATAATGAAAAGTAAAATAGATATACTGAAAAGAGCCGTTTATGCGGGAAATAGAGAAATACTTGTATAGTCACAAACCTAAATAAATTATGTTTGGACACACTCACATAGTTACATAAAATTTAAAAATTAAAGAAAACAATTAAATATTGTTAAATGATGTGAGTATACAAGACTTGCTGCGGAAAATATTTGCTTGATTACATGCATTTTGACACTATTTAAACAAACATACAAAATTGAGAAAATGTAAAAAGAAAATCATTAATTTTAAAAATAAATAAATAATATGAAATATATTTTCGTGTGTACCTAAATAATATGCCCAAAAGTTTGTAACCAAGCAAAACTTTCTCGTTTATGCACGTACAAACCAGATCAATTAATCAAGGCATAAATCGCATAACAGGTCCATTGGATACTTAAGATCAATCGGTATTAATCCGTTAAGGGGTTGGGTAGCTCACTTGATTGAGCTAAGGGATTTAAGGAGTCAAAAGTTTAGGGTTCGAATTCTGAAGAAAATACTAATATAACAATTAACATACTCACATTTATTATTAAAAAAATGATTGTCAATGGCTCATAGGCTTGGAAAGGAATTCCTACAAAGGTCTGACCCAAAAAATTGAGTATGATAAATAAAAGAGTTATACTTTTTCCACTATGCCGCCTTCTCGCGCGCCCTGCGTTTTGGACCAAAATATCCTTTGTCCGGATTATATAATTCGGACAGTTTTGGGGATAATATATTCTGAAATGATCAGAAAAGCACGTTGCACCATGTCATTTGTGAGACTTGAACCTATTCAGGGTGCTAGTCGTTTCAGTACTTATAATCCGGACATAATAATTGTATTTCGGATTATAATTTTCGAACACCCTGTATTTGAAGTGAGCAGGAAAAATTGTCGTTTTTTTCTTCTTCCGGAAAACGAAATCCGAACTGCTAGGTTATATACTCCTCCACAACCTAGCTGAAGCACACCACCTTTATCACAAACACTCCCTACACCTCTAAAAAACACATCATTTTGGGCAAAAATATGGTTTGGAGTAGCAATCTGGCCATCAAGTGGGGTTAACATCATCATTTTCGTCTGGATGCAAAGGTAATGTGTATATAAATCTTCCCCCATTCGTTTTTTAGGCGATTTCCTTTTGATCACGTCATATGATCTGTACTGAACTGATCTAGAAAATGAATTCTGAAATGCACCAGTACAGAAACTGTGTTCATTTTCTGACTATGCTTTGCACTGTTTTCAGTTATGGTTGTTCCGGTTGATGCCCAAAATGATGATCAAGCTGAGATTGAACATCCTATTGTGTTGCCGGTTCTTTTACTTGAAGATGTGCATGATTTCGGAATTTCCAAATCCGAGAATCCCCTACCACCACCATCGAAACTTGAAATTTCTTTAGGCGATGCGAAAGTAGAGGATGCTCCTCCTCCTATTCCTGTTGTTTGTATTGATCAGCGAGAACATTTTACCACTACACACAAGTTTGCAACACGAAATGATTTGTTGGAGTGGGTTCGAGAGAAAGCTAGGAAGCTTGGTTTTTCCACTGTTATTGGTAAATCCGTTAACGGTGGCAATGGAAGAAGCGCATTTGTTACTTTGATATGTGAAAGGGGAGGTTCATACACCGAGTACAAGAGAAAGAGTCGGCGCGAGATAGCTGGTTTGGTTAAATGCGAGTGTTCATTTCGGCTGAGAGGTTACTTGTTGACTAGTGGTGATTGGAGCCTCAAAGTTTGTGATGGTAAGCACAACCATGACATGACAGATGTTTTGAAAGGTCATAAAACTGTCGGTCGTCTAAACCCAAATGAATGTGTTCACCTTTAAGAGATGGTGGATTCAAACATTCCTTCGAGGCAAATGCTTACCAACTTACGGAAGAGGAACCATACCACCTCAACTACTATCAAACACGTTTTTAATGCATGTCACAGGTATAGGTGGTCCATTAGGGGTACAAGGAATGACATGCAACATCTCTTGAAGTCTTTGGTTGATAATGGTTATGCGTATCATTGTAGAAAGTATCGTGATTCTGATGATGTCAGTGATGTTTTTTAGGCACATCCAAATTCTATCAAGTTGTTTAACACGTACGTTCTCCACAGTGCTTGTGTTAGATTCCACCTATAAGACAAACAAGTATCGTATTCCATTGCCTGACTTTGTGGGTAACACCTCTACCATGAAAACCTTCTCTATTGCTTTTGCTTATATGATGTCTGAGAGGCAAGACAACGTTTATTGGTCTCTTGAGAGGTATCGTGAGATGTTGCACTCCAAAGATCTTTATCCCAAGTAGTTGTCACTGATCAGGACAATGCTTTGATCAATGCTGTGGAAAAGATTTTCCCTAAAGCTACTACTCTGTTGTGCTCATATCACATTGGATAAAATGTGAGAGCAAAGTGTAAATTGGATTGCAAAGTGAAGGATCTCAAAGGCAAGAATGGGGAAGCGATCAAGTCTGCTTCGGTGGTGAAGACTGTGATGGCTGCATGGTTGGATATTGTGGACTCCGAAACGGAGGAAGCATATATTGATACTTGGACCTGGTTCAAAGTTGTATGCGCAAAATTTCCTAAGTTTTTTGGATTATGTTGAAAAGAAAATTTTGGATCCGGTTAAGGAGAAGTTTGTGAGGTATTGGGTTGACAAAAACCTTCATATGGGGAATACTACAACAAACAGAGCTGAATCTGAACACGCTCGGTTGAAAATGTGTCTGAGTAGTAGTATGGGTGATTTAAGTACAAATTGGAAATCTGTTCATAACATGCTAGAGTTGCAACATACCGCAATACATGCTTCGTTTAAGACGAGCATTATCATGCTTGAACATAGGTTCAAAGGAAAGGTGTTGTGGTCTAATTTGATCCTAAACATTTCAAGGGAAGCTCTGCATCATCTTGTAGTGGAGTACAATAAATCACTTGAAATTGGTACGGATAAATCAAAATGTGGTTGTTTGAGTTTGATCACTTACAGATTACCGTGTGCGTGTATGGTTGCTTTGAAGATCAAGAACGGCACCGCCCTCCGTTTCGATGAAATTCACACTCACTGGAAGAGGTTGAGGTTCGAGTACGAGGTTGACCCGAAGCTTCATAAAGCAGACATCTCTCTATTGCCAGAATGGGATATTCTTCAGGTATATTTTAAAAAAACTGTGTTACTTTAGCTTCTGCCCAGGATTTCTGTTTTAATTTCCTGTACTAGTGAAATCCGGATTATATAATCCAGACAACATAGTTGAATTTCGGATTATATAATCCGAGAGGGTAGCATTTACGCCCCATGCAAGTGCATTTAAGGCTCATGCAAAGGGTGTATCGGGAAGTTTCGGATTTGCATATGCATTCCGGATTTTGAAATCCGGACCGTGTCAGTGCGTAGACCAGAATGCATGTTTCTGCCTATTTTTCAGCAACAACCAAAATGACAGTTTTTTTACACATTATAGGCTCGGTTCAAGGACGCTGATTACAAGATGAAGTTGCATATGAAGGAACAATTCCGACAATTTGTTTTACCGGAGACCACTTCTATGCGTCCACCGCAAAATAAGGTCACCACCAAAGGAGCTCCTAAGAAAGATAAGAAAAGCATTCAGTCGACAAGGCGGGACCTTCCCAATGGGAGATTGTTGACTCCCAGGAGCAAGAGACACAGGGTTCACAGACAAAATCAACAAGGACGAGTAGAAAGAGTGCATGGAAAAGCAACATGTCTCCTACTCCTCCTAAGCCAATTCCAAAAAATCCGAAGAAGCCAACATCCATTAAATTCCACATACAACACAAAGACCAAATCCCAATTTGGATGCATGACTTTACTGTAAAGGTTACAGATGTACCCGGTGATGGCCATTGTGGGTTCCGAGCAGTTGCGGTCCTACATAACTTGACTGTTGATGATCATCAAATAGTCTGGTACAACCTTTACAAAGAGCTTGTCGATGTAGAAAATGTCTGCTATCGGAGGATGATTAATGATGATAGGCGGTATAAATAGGTCTCAGACGCTCTATCCTATGACAATATTGGGAATGCACCACGGGATAAATGGATGACCATACTGGATATGGGTTTCCTCATTGCAGAGAAATTCAACCAAACGGTTGTTGTGTTGTCCATTGGGAAAGGGCGATCTGAAACCTATTTCCCTCTATGTGGTTCACCGCCGCCGCCAAGTATCGACTTGTTGATGTGTCTGGCATTTGTAAATGACAACCATTTTATGGCATTGGATTTGAAGGATGATTGTCAGATTCCTCCCACTTCCGCTCTATGGAGACGATACCATCGAGAGGATGCAGACACCTGGCCTGATAGATATGTCAGCCTGATGGCAGATTATAATGAGCTAAGTCGGGCGGCGGGTGTAGAGGTGATAGAAATAGACGAAGAATTGTACATTATTGAAAATCTTGATCCCTATGAGAGGGTTGGTCCTGGTCCTGGTCCTGATCCTGGTGTGAAGGTTGAAATGGATGATAGTCTCATTGATCTTTCGGCGCCATAGATTAGATATATATCATTAGTTTAGTTGAAATGTATATCATTAAGTGAAATGTGTAATGATATAAATTCAACTCTTTTTTGGTATAATGATATATATATTTTGATATAATATTTAAGTTAATTGTCTTTTATACATACATATATAATGATTGAAAAACATTGATAAAAACAACAATGACATGCAAATCTGTTTCAGTTCTGTGTACTGGTGGAATCCGGATTATATAATCCGGACGTGTTCGGATTATATAATCTGGAATGTACCGAGGGTAATTTTGGAAAAAAAATAGGGCGCGCAAGGAAAGACATAAGGTGAGAAAAGTAAAACTCTAAATAAAAGAGAGTTTTATGGTAGATTCACAAATTGAAGTGTGTTGGTGCATTTGATTTCTGAATCTATAATTTAACGAACATTTCTATGAACATAATAAGTACCTATCGTATCTTAATTTTTGTTTAAAATTGTTTCTAAAATATAAAACTTTGTTAAAAAAAAACAAATTATAATTTTTATCATCTCTCAGAAGTCCTGAAAAATAAAGTTCTTTTTTTATAGGAGAAAAAAACTGTTTATATCTTCGAAACAAATTTTAATAGTCATTAATTTTAAAATGAAAATGTTACATAGACACCATTTATTCTCATACACTTTTGTACACCCCATGCATTAGGAAGAGAGAAGATGAGAGGAAAGAGAAAGTGTGCTTGGCGGGGTCTACGTGATCACATGTCAGATTTTTTTGTAGGTGTCAAGAGGTGTATTGCCACATCATAACTCTTTTAAAAAGGCCTTGCCTCTGTTGGATTTAGACCTCATTAGTTACTTTCATTTGAATTACCTTCATAATATTGAGAAAATTTTGCTAGGAACCAAATCCAAATGCATAAACATTTTTTTTTTTATTTTCATAAGTTAAGGCTTGCAAATATAGAATAATGAATTGTATGTTAATTGTAAGAATGAAGTAATGTTTAAATGAATACAATTTATTATTCTTCATTTTTATCATATTATTGAATTGGCTTTCATGTTTTTTCTAGTATAAAATGTTATTATGTTAATTGTAACATCTTTAATGTTTTAGATCAACCAAGTGAGCTACCCATCCCTCCACAAAATGATTCAAGTGTGATTCAAGTATTATACGATAATTTGTCATATTTCAATTTTTTTAATATGTCAAATATATTTCAAAACATAGACTTAGCTCTCCAAAACCTCCAAAAAAAAAAAAGTGGTCTATAGGAAATGATTATCCTAATTTTAAATTTAAATATCCTACAATACATCAGCACGCCTGCGAGCTTGCTCCACAAAATCTTGATGGCCAAACCATTCAATCATGAAATACAAAATGTCACTACACTCCAATCAGTAACATTTGAGAGAATCCATTTACAAAATCCAATACCCTTTGTTGCTCTTTCTGAGTGACCTATATTTACATGCTTGTATACTTCACAAGGAATTTTTCTCTGCAACATCCTTCAACTTCTTTACCTGGGACAGAAGAGAGGAATTTCCCTCACATGCCTCATTCAATACTTTCATCCTGGACTCTAACCAGCTCTCTTCATGCAGTAGACCATCCAGCTGCTCGTCCATGTCAGATGTTGATTGCTTGTTATGGGAAATGAGGTTCATTAACATTCCCTGTAACAGTAACATTCTATCAGTAAAGGTTGCATACACCACAAGGCCAACTACACCATCATGCAAGTATATGCAGGTGTAATATAGCTCATTAAAATAGTGAAATAATATTTTGACAAATCTGACAAAAAATTGGATGATTAACAGTTTAAAGATATGGTTAATTACGTTTAGTTGATAGCTAATGAATATAGCAATGTATTTCAACTCATTCACTATCCACAACCAATATACGTGATATCCATTAATCATCCAAATTGTGTTCAAATATACATGATATCTATCAACTGCGAAACATTCAAAATCATTGTTACTTGTGTTCAGTAGACGGTCAATGAGTTGTGATACCTTGTTATATCCATTAGCCATCTACTGAACATAATTAACCATATACTTGAACTGTAATTAATCATCCTAATTGTCAAAAAATGTTTCATTTTGTATCCAAATAGCACAGCTCTTAAATAAGGATGAATAAGATACACCATAATCTTATCTTCCACTTTCATCCATGGCAAATACACGCAAACACACAACATTTACTTGATGTGTTTGGCAGCACAGATTTTGAATGGAAATTTCTCTAAGTAACCATACATCAGGTAAAAAAACATTCAAAACATGTTCACCTCATGTTGCTGCTTCCCAGCATAATCTCTCAAGAGAGACCTAACAAGCCTGTTGCGCAGCAATAACTTATCCACAGGACAAGCATTAAATATGAATGAGGAAAGGTGATGGACAACCATAGTATATGAAACTGATCCTCGAATCTCAGCCCTGTCAAGGGCATCAGAAACCCATGACTTAGCATAAGCCTCCAAGATCTCTTCATTATCCTGCAGTGGAACAGTAAGTTACGAATGTTTGATAGAAATGCAGTATATCCAATGAATGACTTGCATACACTGCCAGTTTAAATTATGCCGGTGGACCCCTCTTACATATTAATGTGAAAATAAAATTGTTCCACATACCTAACCATTAGATTCCAATTGTTGCTACTAAAAGAAATTACAGATAAGATTAACAGAAAAGAAAAATAAGAAAGATACAGCCTTAGAATTTTTCATGACAAAAAAACGTCACAAGATACACCCTATCGATATGTGCGTGTTTGGTGCAAAGAGACTTTTGAAAATATATTATGATCTTTGTATTTATTGTTTAGGAATATTGCAAAGGCATATCATATCGTATCATACTATGTAAATGAGAATAATATCTCTCATTCTGTAATACTCCTATGCTAGTTGAAACACAATATTCAACATATGTCACCCACTTATTTCTCTCTCAACATGGTATCTAGAGATCACTGGTATAGAGGCTATAACCTCTGGTGTAATACAATTTCCATATTTCCCTATTTGTGGTTGAGCCTATGAATCATTGATGATTGTTTCGTCATCCAGATCTTCATTATTCTACTCATCCTTAGAATAGTCAGTTCATTATTAAATACTACCCCAACAGTGATATCTAACTGAGACAGCAGATGTGCATATAAAATTCTTTTAAAACTTTAAAAAAATCACCCAACAACTTTTTCCTTTTAGAGATTTTAGCTTCAATACCAAAAAAAAAAAGCCTACTGTACTCTGTAGCAGATGTTCTATGTTTTAAACCACACTTTAAACACAAGTTTTCAATAAATTATAATCATAACAACATACAAATGACATTTATATCTTTGATTTTAAAAAAAGAACGGGTATCAAAAGCATAAGATATATTATGTGTAGAAAATGTTCCGTAGTAAAATAACTGAGAATTAATTGTTTACCTCTGCAGGTTCAAGATATCCTTCAGCGCCAGAAAAACATTTCTCTAAAGGTGGCAAAAGTTCAAGAACACGAGCATTAGACAGTGTATTCCAGGTGGCAAGTCGAATAGAACTTTCAACACAGCGGTGTAAATATACTGAAACTTGCCGTCCAAAAATCAGATCACCATAAGATATGGAAGAAAACTGCTCTACAAGGTCTTCAATAAATGTCGAGTAACTTTCGTGAATATCGGATTTGAACCTCAGGAACTCAATATGCTTTTTATCATCCGAAATAGCTTCTTTATTTTGGTTAAACCTCTCCTTATCAAGAAGTTCACCGTAAAGATCCTGTAAAGCTTCAAAAGTTTCCCTGCCCTGATCTTGTTCCAGTATTTCCATTCCAACAAGGAAATTCACAGATAATGAATGTAACTTCCATGTCAATGATACACCCTGAATAGGAGAAGGAATGCCAGTTCCTTGAAAGTTGGCCATTGTTTCAATGCCTAAAACAAAGAAAAGTCCACATTTGGCCACTTCAAGCAAATTAGCGGGATCATGTGTGTTATGTACACTACCAACTTTTTGAGGACCAGCACGCTTAGTATGGGGAATTGTTGAGATTGGACTAAGGTAAAAGTGGACCGGAAGTGGTAAGTTCTGTCGAGCCCATTCTACCATCAAAGAATTACAGCAAGGACTTGTTGTAGAAGACATATCTGAGTCTTCATATATCGTATCCAAACGTGCATCAGCTTTTGGAGTGGCCTTAACGCCAGAAGAACTACTGCCATCCACGGTTTTAGACTTCACCCTTACAGATAACCATCTGCTCCTGAAATGAGATGATAACATCCGACTGAAGTGCATGTAGTCGTCGTCTTCATATTGCCACCCAAAGGCTTTACCCCTCCTGTTAAGGAGAAAATTACGAATACAGAGGTCAAGGTACTTCAAAATAGAGACATGGAACAATAGATCCAATGTCTTCTCTATAACAACCATATCCGCAGGTCCTGCAGTTAAACATAATCCCAATGCAGTGTTAACTCGTTGCACAGTGAAGTTCATTTGTTCAGTTTCGGGAGCATCATTAGATGCATTTTCAAAAATATGCAGCAAAGAGACGAGCAATCTAGCATCTGTTTGAACCGGTAAAACTGTTTTTGACCAAAATCCTCCACCATGGGCACCCCATCCAACTCCCACGCCTGGAGCTGGTCCTCCTCTGCCGAATATTTCAATGGACTGCATTCGCTGCCACCCTGAAGAAGCTGAAAACGTGAAAACATCAAGCATAGACCTTAATTCAACCAAACACCTACTAACTATGCCTTCCTCAAGCACTTTTCCTTCTTTCGATAGACTTTGTTCCGTGCCTGGGGGACTACAAATGCCAGTCTTGGCAGACCTTATCAGATTATCAATTTTAGCAATAACATTGATTATTCCATTTAGACAACATGTTGAAGCCAATGACATTTCAACATCACCCTTCTGCCTCAAATGAATCAGTTCCTTCATAAAACATTCATCACCAGAATCTCTTCCGGATTTTGTCCCAGAGGCAACTGAAAACCCTAAATGCCAATAATTGATCAATTCAAGTCCAATCTTCGGTACAAATTCTGGAAGCCATGGCACATGCCCATTAGCTTCCTGTAGACTGATAGCATCCCCCAATGTCACTTTTTCAAGAACTCTGAAAAGCATGTGAGTCACAGCTGCATACACCCATAACAAAGGAGTTGCCGAGAGATCTCCTAAAGTGAAGTGATTCACCCCTTCTTCCTGTCCCTCGAACAATTTATATACTTCTGGGTCATTTCTTGTTGCAATCCACTTTATGGCTAAGTCAACCATCGGACCAACATAGCTCCAAGGCCAGAACTCGGCATCGTCAGTGGACTCGGGATGTTGATTTGTTAGACACTGTTGCGAAAATAAATTTGGAAGTCTTCCGGCCAAAGACTCCAAAACAAGATATGCCTCCCTAGATATGCTAGTAGATTCATTCAGAACATTATTTTCTGTAAGTTTTTCAAATGAAGGAAGATCCAACCAAAAACACAAGACAGGGAATATCTGGGAGAAGTGAGACACACAATATCCATATCGAATGCAGACCCTCCAGAAACGCAATTGTTCAATGGTCAGTGCAGACTTGAGTTTACATTTTTCCTTCCCTAACTTTAGCCATTCGTCAATGGACAAAGGAAGTTGATATAAGTTCCAAGTCATGGCATTGAAGTACCCATTCTTTATAAACTCTAAACAAGTTTTGCGGTCCAAACGAGCTAAGACCTGCAAATGCAAAAATAATTTAACATAACAAGGAAATAATACATATATGAAGCAATCTATAAAATGAAATTAAAATTGTCACTCACCTTCAAGAGTTTTACAGATTTTATCATGGAAGATCGAATTTCAAAATTGCCAACAGTAAATCTTTGCACAATTGTCTGAATAAGTCTTTCGCACTTCAGCACTGCATTAGCACATGAAGGTGAATGCCTTACTATGGCAATCAGTATAGAAACAATACATTCTTCCAATGCTGCAGTAGGATCTGTCTGCAACCATAGGAAATAAATAATGAGTTTGACATTGAAATTTACAGATTCTAAAGCAGAAACTAATCCTTAATGCTTATGTCTTGGTTGAGATCCCACATCAACTACTGATATGGACAACATTTTCCAAATGAAATTGAGGCAATCCTCACCCATTGAACTAGCTTTCAGGTTTGTGTTAAGCATAGGCAAAAATCTAAAATAGTATCAGAGTCTGTTTTAGATCTGTTAATGGGGATCTTGCATTTGTCCTCAGTCCAGATGTCTCGTCCTGAGCATGACAAGGTGTGTTGAGGTCACACCTCGACAACAGATATAATCAATGTTTGTATCGTAAAATTTGGACAATCCTCACCACCTGAGCTAGCTTTTTGGGTTGAGTTAGACCTAACCCAAGTTCTAAGTTTCGTTCAACACTCTTATGACATCAAATTTTTCATCATGAATAATTATTTTTTACCTCCAAAAGATAACGAAGTCTAGGAAGGATCCCCATGCGAACTAGACCTGCCGTAAAATCTTGTCCAGCAACAAATACATCATCTTGAATTGTGTGTTTCTCGTCGCTTTCATTATCCATAGAATCCTCGCTAAAAGGTAGAATGTTAGAAGGTTTTGCACTATACTTCCAGTATTCCCCCTGAAGGAATCCAAGAAAAATATCTGGTCTACTCCTAAAAACTGGAGCTGTGCAAATATCTTTGTCACTAGTTGCCATGTTCTGGAAGTAAAGGAATTACAGATGAATATAATTTGTTAATACAGAATAGTAGTATAGTATAAGATTAAATTTATAAATATATAAACCATGTTTACCTCTGAGAGATCAAAGTAGTTCTCATTCACATCACAACTCAATGCAGATTGAACAACCTTTGCACAGGCCAACACCACAGAATTATGGTTATCATCAAGACATATCCTGAAAAATCATAGCACAAGGCCATTACAAGAAGCCCATATAATGGGAAATGTAATTATATGCCAATAAAACTCAAATGATTGGAAGTATTCGTCAGTGGCTATTTATCAAAAGGCAAAGCTACTCGGATAGCAAAGGCGTCAAAATATAACAATACAATCTATTGGCAAAATTTATAAATAATGACAAGATGGAGAGTTATCATTTCGGATAACATTATTTTGCATTTAGTAACTTAATAAAAGGCCTTTCAAGGACCACCAACATGTATCCTTGTTATTTACTGCATGAGATTAAAAGGCTTGAATCAAGTAAGCAATCTAGATTCTCAATCATCCAATTGACTTTTGGACACAGATAGCAAAAGCTCGTGTGCATAAGAATTCATCTTGAGAGAAAGAAAATTGTTAAAATTATAAGAGGAAGAGAGAACCAAACTATGAATTAAAAATTTAGAATTTTTTATTTGACATATGGTGTGTAATGATTTACGAGAGACAAAATATAGTTCCTTATTCATACTGATACTAGACTCTAAATTCTGATCAAATATGAAAACAAATCATAAAAGGCACTTGTAGAAGCTGTTGGACATTGGAAACTTTGATGGCGGGGTGATTTCAGGAGTCAGCCAATCTATACATACCAGACCTAATGGTTAGGTGAAAGACACATTGGCAAGAAAAAATACAATATAGAGAGAGAGAGGATGATGGAAGGAGAGCATGATAAGAAAGACAGCTAAATAAAATGGAAAAAATAACAAATGAAACAATTTCAAGCTCCAGATATTAAGGGACTTGTCAACAAAATAGTCACATGACAGGTCAAGAAGGATGCTGCTTCTTTGATGCACTTAGAATTTGGGCTCTAACTCTAAGCCAGTTTAACATGAATACTTTCACAAATGTTTACATGGATATTTGAAAATATATATATACCAGTATATAATCTACAGAGGAAATGGAATCATAATAATTTCACTATATATATATATATATATATATATATATATATATATAAACAGGCATTTCAGTCGACAGTTAAGAGTAGATGATGAGACCAACAACTTAGGCCTAAAACAAAAATTACCTAAGTGATAAAGCGAGCTCTGGTTGAGGACCAAGTGCATAAGTCCAAACAGCCTCCCAGTCAACTGATTTGTCGACTTTGTTCCCCTTTTTTGTCATATTTCCAGTTCTGTCTTTACAAATATAGCATAGTGCCTTGTCAAGAACGGTTGAAAGGAGATGCAATCCAAGGGCTCTTTGTCCAGGAATCTTAAAAAAATAACATTTTGCAGAAAATGTTACTAAGTGGAAAATATTATAGATTTTATTTATTAGTAAATGTGAATCCATCCCAATCACATCCAACTAAAAGATACATCACACAACATACCACACTTCTAGTAAGTTCCAGTGCTTCTTTAATTGTATAACCAGCTGCACCAGGATCTCCCTCAGTTCTCAAATAGTCACGTTCAGCGATATTATCTGCATCATAACAAGAAGAATTGTCATACAAAGAAAATTCAAAATTTATATTTATATTCATCTTATTAGCAGTAGCAGAATAATCAGGGGGCATAATTCACTCGATGCTCACAGACAGCCTGTGACATTGCAAAGTCATTTATCTAAACCTCTCAAGGTCACACAGAAATGCCAACTATTTTTAGTTCATGTGCATTTAAAAGTGAAGACAATTAAAAAATGACCACAGATTGTTGGAAAAACTGAACTGCGTAAGTTGGGGAAAAAATGGTTTTATTAAGATAAGGATTCAAACATTAAAAAATACATAATATCAATAGCTGTGTATTGGTTTCCCACATGATCAAAATACCAAATAAAGAAGGGCCCATATCTACAATTAAGATTGCATATTATCACCAGCGGAGCATTTATTTAAGAGATACCTGAAAGACAAAACAAGGAACATCCTATATTTATATCTATATATACAAGATTTTAAATCTATATATGCAGGGTTCAAGGTTCTAATGTGTGTCTGCGGTTCCATCACAATCGTTGATATTATTAGAAGTTACAGATATATCTAGCCACAACTAAGATCGTGATGCAGTTAGAAATGCAAGGATCATATATAGCATTAGTTTGACATTAGAACTCAAAAGCTAGACAAAGAAACCTAAAAAGGATGAATGAAGTCATACCATACACAGGCTCCTGTTCAGTATCGACAACATCCCCAGCCAATGAAAATCGTAACTCCCTAATGGCCTCAACTCTATTGCTCCAAGCATTCCATGAGCTACTACTTGTGGTGGTTGAAGTTTTTCCACTAACATTCTTATCATCCAGCTGTTTTTTGGATGGTGGTGCCATTATAGTATGGGAGATGTCATCCTCTGTCTGCAAATGATTAGCTCCTTGAGTACTCTGAACTTGTTGATTAATAGATTTGGCGACAGCACCCACTTCTGATTTTAAACTATTTGGTTTCTTCAACTTCTCCTTCCCCCTTTTTTGCAGTACTTTCAATAACGCAGGACTTATCTTCTCCATTATATCAGCTTTGGCTTCTTCAATCTCCTCAGTTGACATTTGTTGGATCCGAGCTCGATTCTCAGAATCAATTTCACTCTCAAGAGACGTCGACTCTTGTTCATGCATGAAGTAGCTTTTTTCAGACGTGGAACTGTGATCAGTCATTCTGTCGGAAAAGATCTTGTCCCGTTCAGCTGCAAATTCTTTTTCTTTCTTGTCATCCTTATTTGAAATATCTAATTCCATGGAAGTGGCTGAACTGATAAAACCACCATCTGATTTAACTAACTGTGGCTTAGCATCAACTTCCATAGAAGCAAAAACACTATCATCTGAATGAGAGGAGATTTTCTTCGATGTATTCTTACCACCTTTTTCATTCTTCTTTCTCCCAGTGGCCGGGCCATAGCTTGATACATCCTTTTCCAAATCCTTCCCTAAGAAAGATTTATCATCTTGAGTAAACTCTCTCCATTTCCCAAAATCCATACCCTTTGTTTTCTTCCTTTGTATTGGATTAGCAAAGGCAGCAGCTTTCTCAAACCCCATAAAATCTGTGTCATCTTCATCTTCAACGTCATTGTCACCGTCATCATTATCATGATCATAACCTCCTTTACTATTAAGTGGACGCCAATGCTGTAAAAACACCAAATTCTAAGTATCAGTCCATGAGCTTACTACACATTACACAGACAGACTACATTGACAATAAACTTAAATAACAAGTGCTAGCAACACACTCTCTCCAACGCTATCTTTGTGATTGGTTGAAATTCACAAGGGTTCCAATAATGAAGAGGTACGAGAGATAGCGTTAGAGAGTATCTGTTGAAATTGCTGCATATTATTTTTGAAAACTAGATTGGTATAAAGTTGCTACACATTTTTAGACTGTTCCAATAATTCCTAAATGATTACCATGTAACGTAGAAACATGCATAACAATGTACCGTAGAAAAGTCAAACAAAACCCTAGATTATTCAACTTCTAGAAACATTTACAAACAACTACAAATAAACAGGCATGGATACAATTTTACCTATCTAGCGCAGACACTTCAGATCGAAGACGTATCTAATGTCCAACAGTTACACAACACCAACACAAGTAGTCGCATTCAATCACTTCTATTTTCTGAAATTATTACATGGTCTCTACTTATGTAGCACCAACACTTATGATCAAAGGTGTCAGTGTCTGACACATGATTACAATCGATTATGTCATTTTTTTTCAAATAATTATCGGTGTCAATGTGTAAGTCTGGTGTTCGTGTCAGTGCTTCATTGGTCCCTACGTGTCAGTGTCATGTCTAGTGTGTCGGCAAATATCAATTCATTATTGTGTAACAAGCCTTTTGACTCAAACTAATTGTTTTATTACATTACTGAAAATATAAAAAGGTTGAAACTTTATAAGAAAAAGGGTGATGGGGTTACTTACAGGACCATGGGAACGATGACGAGCAACAGGAAAAGGAACAAAAGTGGGTTTAGGAAAAGAATAATCACGAGTTGTATTCTTTTGAGAGCCATCTTCGTCGATACCCTTTTCAACAATTGAACCAACCAACTGAAATGCAATTTGTTGTTGTTGGTTTATTTGTATTGAGCTTGTGTTTAGTATCTTCACCTTCTTCTTCGCTTCGCCGTTTTGTTTCTCCATAACTTTGATGAAAAAAGTAAGTGATTCAATCTCAAAGAAAAAAATCCAATTGAAATAAATAATAGTTAAAATTCAAAATAGAATAGAACCCATTATCTTCAACAAAGAAACCAATTCAGAACAAATAAAAAAAAGTAGCTAAAAGCTGAATGTAAGCTTAAAATTTCAAAACAAAGCTTGTTTCTTGGTAACAACAAAAACATGAATTAAACCGAAAATAAAGTGTGTGCAAGGACTCACCGTTGGAACAGTTGCGAAAATGAGTTGAAAAAATTGTAGGGTTTAGAGTGAGGTTTAAGGAGGCAGAGGATGGAATAGACAGACAACGTACGTTTGTCAAATTGATTTCTGAGAAACACCCGAGTCCTTTTCACTGTGTTTGTTTCAATAGAAACAAAGAAGAGAAAAATTGAAGAGAAAGTCTCAATTCTGTTGTTTGGAATGCAGAGAAGTTGAGACGAGAGAGACAATTTTCATGTGACCCACACACACCTTTTTCTAGTCTTCTCTAAACTGCGAAGAAAGCAACGAGATGTTCAAGGAAGAAAAATCACACAGGCTTGGGGTGAGGAAGAAGAATTGAAGTTTGCAAAGAAAAATCGAGACAAAAAATTGTAGGGGTGTTCTAATTAAATAACTAGAAAAATTAATTTTGAAGGTACATCTTACTACCCACACCCCAAATAATCCAAGTTACACCACAAAATTACTAATATACTCTTTAAATAAAATAAACTAAAATAAATTCATTTTACGTGGTTTATGTAAACTCAGTTTACGTAGTTTATGTACATTGAGTTTACGTTTACATACACTATGTAAACTGAGTTTCCATAAGTTAAGTAAATTAACGTAGTTTACACAGATTATGTAAACTGAGTTTATGTAGTTCATGTAAACTCAGTTTACGTAGTTTATGTAAACTCGAGTTTACATAAGTTAAGTGAGTTTACATAAACTACGTAAACTAACGTAAACTGAGTTTACCTAGTTTATGTAAACTGGGTTTACGTAGTTTATGTAAACTGAGTTTACGTGTATGTTATTCCATTTTAGAATATGTACGTAAACTAAATTCACGTGAGACCTATGTAAACTTAAATTATGTTACCCTTCTAGGTAAACTTAAATCAAACAAATTGACATTGACAGATAAACGTGAAATTAACAACAACGATAAACATCCATGGTAAATTTAACAACATCGAATAAATCATAGAGAAAACCATAAATAGAAACTCGAAGAAATCTATGAAATTCACTTACTTGTATGAATCGAGTACGTATCAATGGAAGAGATGTTGATTTAATTGACGATTTTAGTAGGTATTGATTGCATATTCATGGTGGTTTGTGAGTGAAAAAGGGGTGAGGGTTTAGAATGATAATGAAAGAATGATTTTTAGAAATTTACATGAAGAGGGCAATTTTGGTATTATTGTAAAATTTTAAATAAATTTGGGTGTAACTAGAATTATATGGGTGCGATTAGAAAGAATCTTTGCTTTTTTTTCAAAACAATATTTGTAAGTAAAAATAGTTATTTAAATTCAACATAGAAATTCCTTAAAAAAATTAACTCAGGAATTAAATTAATTCATGTGAAAAGTATTTTAAATATAATAATCTTAATAAAAAATGATTTTGTTATGAAATATGTTAAGACATAAATTAGAGGTATTGTCATCTACTCCTTCTGGTCTTATTTATAAGAAAATTTTTAAAAAAAATTCGGTCCAATTTATAAGAAAAAGTCACAACTTTGAAGATACATTTATTGTTTAAAAGACTTTTCTAACCCTCATTTAATGTTGATCTTTTCAATATTAGTGAATATATTTAATACTTCACAAATTTTTATGAGGGTATATTTGTAAAAACATTCAAAAAATTGCAACAACTAATGATTATCTCGGTTTTGATGATTTTTGGTTTCTTTTCTTATATAAAGGACCGGAGGGAGTAATGACTTAGTGGATGTTCATCCTTTAGTCTTCCACTTTCCCATAACTCTCATTTTCCACCTTCCTATAATTCTCATTAGTAAGTGAATAGTTAGTGGACCTTAATTGTCTTGATCACTCACTTACTCTTCTTGTGTACTATAAATAAGGCTCATATTATATTGTAAAGACACATTTGTGAATGAGAATAATACAAATACTTTCATCATCATCTTCTTCTTCTTTGATCTTATGCTTTTAGTTTATTTCATAACACGTTATCTAGTACTGGATTCATGGCATCTCCATTTCCATTTGAAGTGACATTGACCTTACCATTTTCAGTGGACCCCATAATATTTTGTGGCAGGGCACTTCTCTCCTTTGCATGCTACAAGGTAATACCTTAACCCTACTTTGCATTATAATCCTAATATTAAACTTGATTACAAAGTTAACTCATGATTGTCTACAAAGGATGATGGAAAATATTAGGGAAGTAAATTAGATTGATGGCCACCGAGCAGATATTAAAAGTAAATCAAAGTTTTTCGGTAGATCTTATTGTGTGAAATTATTTTATCATAACTCCTTATTTAGTCTTGAATCATATATTTGAAATTATTTTTCAAGTTTAACTTGATTGTATTTGTTTAACCAATTTTTTTTTCTTCTTCATAATTATGGTTAACTTGATTGATCTACATTTATATTTTTGCATATAATTTTTGTTGAGAAATTTTTATGACTTGTATGGTTACTTGAAGAACTAATTTTCTATTAATATTAAAGAATCCTTGAAGGATCGCGTGTAATATAGTTCCTGAAGAACTAATTTTCTATTAATATTAAAGAATCCTTGAAGGATCGCTTAAACAGAGATTTTTTTTGATCATTGTTTATAAATATCTGAGATATATTTCTTGAAGAATAAAAATTTAATATTAAAGCATCCATGTATATATATAATTTTATCATTGTTTATGAAGATTTAAGATATAGTTCTAGAAGAACTGATATTTTACCATCAAGCATTCATGCAAGATCGTAAAATAAAAATATTGTGATTTTCCTTTGTCTTTGTCGATAGGGGTTGGTGGATGAGTTCTCGACGAACTAGATCTTTGTTCACAAAATATATAAGATATAAGTATAAGTTGGACGAAGAAAAAAAAATTATTTTTGCCCCTTGAATATGCTCCTGAAGTAGCGAAATTGAGAAAATAATATTAAGAATTGATATAGTCAAGATGATCATCTATGTGATACATGTTAAGATGATGAATTATGAACTATGATGATTATGAAATTTACTACTAATGAGTTCTCACAAGATATAAATTAAAGGTATTGTCATCTATGTCACGTCTTTGCATATTTTACTTTTATAATTGGTGCTCCACATAATCCTTCTATATCATGAAAATATTTGGAATTAATTTTGTTATATTATAATAACTTTTAAAGATCTTATGAAAGTTTTTCTTTAAAAAAAGGTTAAATATTTTAATAGTCGTAGAGTTGTCTTTTTGCGTATGAAATTTTGACTAATTACTTTATACATTAGTGTAATTTCTTACTTTCTAGTTTTATGTAATTTATCCATGAGTCCATGCATATAATTCTCTCTTTTGCTACAAGTTACATTTAAGTGTTTGCAGAAAAAGACACCGTATACCATTGAGTGATTTTTGCGCTTTTCATGTTGATTCTGCAACACTAATATATCTTAACAGAACTTGGTATGGATGAACTTCAATTCCTAAAATAGAGTGCATAAAAAAATATTAGTATTTGAATGTGTTAACTCTTTCACTAATGTTCTTTTATCGGTGAGTGATAATTTTCTATCTAAATGTGTCTTGTTGATACAATTAGAAAAGAAAATAATATACTTGGTTATGAAGTAGCAATAAACGTCACAAGAAAGGGGGTTTGAATTGTGACCCTTTTAAAAATTATTCCTGAAAGTTAAGTTTATACTCAAGAGTGTTCTTGGTGTATGTTAGTCCAACAAGATTAGAGTATATAATAATTAATTGATTTAGATCAGAAT